>Ga0207690_10000038_pt1 | contig 136549 bp, 113 predicted proteins | sample KBSC23metaG_FD_184315 | JGI IMG/M metagenome (GOLD analysis project Ga0207690, IMG submission 184315) | Corn rhizosphere microbial communities from Kellogg Biological Station, Michigan, USA - KBS C2-3 metaG (SPAdes) (version 2) | ecosystem: Host-associated > Plants > Roots > Rhizosphere >...
CGTGCATGAGCGTCAGTGTTATCCCAGGGGGCTGCCTTCGCCATCGGTATTCCTCCACATCTCTACGCATTTCACTGCTACACGTGGAATTCTACCCCCCTCTGACACACTCTAGCCGTGCAGTCACCAATGCAATTCCCAAGTTAAGCTCGGGGATTTCACATCGGTCTTGCACAACCGCCTGCGCACGCTTTACGCCCAGTAATTCCGATTAACGCTTGGACCCTACGTATTACCGCGGCTGCTGGCACGTAGTTAGCCGGTCCTTATTCTTCCGGTACCGTCATCGACCCCAGGTATTAACCAGAGCCATTTCTTTCCGGACAAAAGTGCTTTACAACCCGAAGGCCTTCTTCACACACGCGGCATTGCTGGATCAGGCTTTCGCCCATTGTCCAAAATTCCCCACTGCTGCCTCCCGTAGGAGTCTGGGCCGTGTCTCAGTCCCAGTGTGGCTGGTCGTCCTCTCAGACCAGCTACTGATCGTCGCCTTGGTAGGCCTTTACCCCACCAACTAGCTAATCAGCCATCGGCCAACCCTATAGCGCGAGGCCCGAAGGTCCCCCGCTTTCATCCGTAGATCGTATGCGGTATTAATCCGGCTTTCGCCGGGCTATCCCCCACTACAGGACATGTTCCGATGTATTACTCACCCGTTCGCCACTCGCCACCAGGTGCAAGCACCCGTGCTGCCGTTCGACTTGCATGTGTAAGGCATGCCGCCAGCGTTCAATCTGAGCCAGGATCAAACTCTTCAGTTTAAACCTGTTACTGTTTTCGGTTCGGTTAAGAACCGGTCGCTCACTCAAAGCTGACAGGAATATGAATCACTTCATAAACCTGACTTACTTTAGTGTGAGACTCTTGATACTTTCGCTATCTGATCCGAGGATCAGCTCGCTGCCATCAAGCGCCCACACTTATCGGCTGTTAATTTTTAAAGAGCATGTCTGCGAGAAACCTTCTGTTTCTCAGCAGCGCTGCGTTTTCAGCAGCAGAGAAGCGAGATTATGAACCGTCTTTCTTCACTCGTCAACAACTTTCTGAACTGCTTCGTTGCGACCGCGAGGGGTTCAACTTCGTGTGCGCCGAGGTCGCTACAGCAACCTTCGTCAGCACCGCTTCCCTTCCTCCCGCGCCGCGTTTCCGTTAGCGCGAAAGAGGCGTGATTGTAGGCACCCTCCTCGAACTGCGCAAGGGGTTTCTCGAAAAAATATAAGGCCCCGCACGCTACCGCGCGCGGGGCCTTCCTTATATGGACGCAACCGGGCCGTCAGGTCACACGCACCTGGCGCACCACTATCTCCATATAGTGATCGAGGTTCGGCGTCACCTTGCCCGCTTCCTTCGCCGTATCGTCCCAGCGGCGCAGACGCAGCGCATCCTCCGCGAACGGGCGTTGCAGGAACGCCGCCGTCTCCTCTTCACTGAAGATGCCGCCCTGCAGTGCGAGACTGCGCACCGAATCCGGCGACAGGCTCTCGAAGTAGCCGGCGTCCGTCCGGCACAGGCAACGCTTCGCGTCGACGTGCAGCCGGATCGGCTCCAGCACCGCGTCGTCGAACAGCGGCCGCAGGAACGGCAGCACGTAATACTGATGAAGATCGTCGATTCCGCGTGCGCTCGGCGTCTCGCCCTGGCGATTCAGCAAATGACCGAGGTCATGCAGAAATGCCGCCGCGACCAGCGCGTCGTCGGCGCCCGCCTCCTCCGCCAGCAAGCCGCTCTGCAACGCATGCTCCAGCTGCGTGACCGGTTCGCCGCTATAGGCGACATGGCCATGCTCGCGATACAGCCCGTGGATCTCTTCCACCGTCAGTGCCATCCGCTTACTCCCAAGGCAGCGAAAACGTCTTCAGGTTCGTGAAGCTCTTCATCGCTTCCTGAACGCCTTCCTTATAGCCAAGCCCCGAATCCTTGACGCCCCCGAACGGCGACAGCTCGATCCGGTATCCGGGCACTTCCCAGACGTTCACCGTCCCGACGTTCAGCTCGTTCACGAACCGAACGACCGCGGCCGTACTGTCCGTGCAGACCCCCGACGACAGCCCGAATGCCGTGCCGTTGCTGATCCGGATCGCATCGTCGATCGTGTCGAACGTCATGACGGGCGATACGGGGCCGAAAGTCTCCTCGCGCACGATCGTCATCGACGGATCGACGTTGTCGAGCACCGTCGGCGAATACAGCGCACCACGCCGCACGTTGCCGGTCAGCAGGCGCGCGCCCTGCGCGAGCGCCTCGCCGACTCGCGCCTCGAACAGCCGCGCCGCCGCGTCGTCGATCACCGTGCCCATTTCGTTCGCGGGATCGAACGGATCGCCGTAATTCCATGCGCGCGTCTTCTCGACGAGCAGCTCGGTGAACGCCGGCGCGATCGAGCGCTGCACCAGGATCCGCTTGACGGCCGTGCAGCGCTGCCCCGAATTGCGGTACGAACCGAGCACGGCCAGCGATGCCGCACGTTCCAGATCGGCATCGTCGAGCACGATCAGCGGATCGTTGCCGCCCAGCTCCAGCACGATGCGCCGGTAGCCGGCCCGCACGGCGATCGCCTTGCCGATCGACACGCCGCCCGTGAAGGTAATCAGCGATGCATGCGGATGCGTGACGAGTTCGTCCGCGATCTCGCGCGGGTCGCCGGTCAGCACCTGCAGCATCGGCTCGGGCAAGCCGGCCTCGTAGAGCAGGTCCGCCAGATAGAACGCCGACAGCGGCACCTCCTCCGACGGCTTCACGATCACGCGGTTGTTGGTCGCGATCGCCGGCGCGATCTTGTGCGCGACCTGATTCATCGGGTGATTGAACGGCGTGATCGCGACGATCACGCCGTCGAGCGGCTGCCGTTGCGAGAACACGCGTCGCGCCTTGCCGTGGGGTGTCAGGTCGCACGAGAAGCTCTGCGCGTCGTCGCGCAACGCCTCGACCGACGCGAACTTCAGCACGTCGGCGACGCGGCCGATCTCGTAGCGGGAATCCCGTTTCGACAATCCCGATTCGAGCGTGATCAGGTCGGATGCCGCCTCGGTACGCTCGCGCAGCAGCGCAGCCGCACGCTCGAGGATCTGCGAACGCTCGTAACGCGTCAGCGCGGGCCGGTATGCCATCGCGTAATCGAACGCGGCACGCACGTCGTCGACGCTCGCCAGCGGCGCCGTACCGACGCGCGTGCCGGTGTACGGATCGGTGACGTCGAAAACACGGTCGCGCGTCGCCCGCGTGCCGCACCAGCGCAGCGCCTCGGTGCGAAACGCGGGGTGATCCTGTCGGGGATGAGCCATCATGACGCGACCCGGTTCAGCACGAAATCGAACACGTCGAAGTTGCGCGGCCGACGTGCCGGATCGTCCCGCTCGATCCGACGGTTGAACAGCAATGGCACCTCCTGCTCGGACACGCCGCCGTGCGAACGCAGCGGCACGGTCAGGCCCGACAGGTCGTGTTCGCGCTCGCGCGTGCCGAGCGTCATGTCGCGCCGCGAGATCACGACGAGATCGCCGATCCGGTCGGGCGGCAGCTCGAAGCGGGCGGCGGCTTCCGCGTTGTCGAGCACGAGCTCGACGCCGTCGAGCCCGCCGACGCGCCACATCGCATCGGTCCGGTCGACACCCGGCGCCAGATACACGGTCGCGAACGAGCCGAGCGCGCCGTGGTGCACGACGTACGGATCGGTGATCGGCAGGATCACGCGCGCGGCCCGCGCACCGAACCAGCCGTCGAACGCGTCCTGCAAATAGATCACGTTCGGGCGGCCCGTGGCCGGATCGTGCTTCGCGTTCATCCCGTGGTCGGCCGTGAGCCCGATCGCCCAGCCGAGCGCGTCGAGCTGCGCGAGATAGCCGTCCATCATTGCGTAGAACGCGTTCGCGCCCGCACTGCCCGGCTCGCACTTGTGCTGCACGTAGTCGGTGGTCGACAGATACATCAGGTCGACCTGGCGCGTCTGCGCGAGCCGCACGCCGGCCGCGAACACGAATTCGGACAGCGCCGCGCTGTATACGTCTGGCGACGGCAGGCCGACCCAGTCGAGCACGTCGGCGATGCCGTTTTCCGCGAGATTCGCCTGCGCGGCCTTCTCCGCGGAAAAACAGATGCCGTTCATCTGCCAGCCGAGCAGCCGGCGCAGCTTGTCCTTCGCCGTGACGACGGCCACCCGCGCGCCGGCGTCGGACGCCGCCGCGAGCAACGTGCCGGCCCGCAGGTAGGCCGGGTCGTTCATCATCACTTCGGCGCCGCGCCCGCCGTCGGCGGCCGGATCCCAGAAGTAGTTGCCACAGATCCCGTGGACCGACGGCGGCACGCCGCAGACGATCGACAGGTTGTTCGGGTTGGTGAAGGTCGGCACGACGCAGTCGGCACGCCACGCGGTGCCGGCCGCGATCATCCGGCCGATGAACGGCGCGACGCCCGCCTCCACCGCACGCTCGAGATAGTCGTACTCGCAGCCGTCGACGCAGACGACGACGGTCGGTTCGGCCGGCAGCCGGTAGCGCCGGCCGTTCACGTCGACGGAACGACCCGCGAGATCCGTCGATACCTTGCCCGCGGCCGCTTGCTCGCCGGGCAGCCGCAACGCGAACGCGGCGTTCATGATGCGGCCCGCGTACCGCGCGGCACGCGCGCGGCGATCAGCAGCAGCGCCGCGAGCGACGCCCCGAGCATCAACAGCGACAGCGCCGATGCCGGCAGGTAGTAACCCCGCTCCACCTGGCCGATCACGACGATCGGCACGGTCGCGAAACCCGGCGGGTAGACGGTCAGCGTCGCGCCGAGTTCGCCGAGCGACAGCGCGAAGCCGAGCGCGAGACTCGCACGCAGCGCCGGCACGAGCTGCGGCAGCAGCACGCGGCGCAGCACCATCGCGGGCGGCGCACCGAGGCTCGCCGCCGCTTCGCGCAGCACGGTCAGTTCCGGCCGCAGCGCGGCGGCCGCGCAGCGATAGCAGAACGGCAGAATCAGCGCGAGCTGCACGAGCACGACGATCGCCGCGGAGCTCGACAGGTCGAGCGGCTTCTGGTGATACGCGATCAGCACCGCGAGCCCGAGCACGACGCTCGGCACGCCGTTCGGCACCATCACGAGCGCGTCGACGAGCGCGCCGAGGCCGCGCCGGTCGCGCCCTTCGAGCGCGAGCGCGAGCCACAGCCCGAGGATCGTGCCGAGCGCCGACACGCCGAAGCCGATTTCGAGGCTCGTCAGCAGCGCGTCGTATTCCGGCGACGCGAGCCGCTCGAACCAGCGCAGGCTGTAACCGGCCGGCAGAATCGTGCCCGACCACTGCGTCGACACGCTCGACAGCGCGACGACGACGACCGGCAGCACGAACAGCCAGAAGCAGGCGAACGCGGCCAGCGCGAGCGCGGCGCGCGACGCATGCTTGAGCAGCGTGTCGCCCCAGCCGATCCGGTGGCGCGGCACGGCTGGCCCGATACGGAATTCAGCGGACATCGTTCCCTCCCGTCGCACGCCGGTTCACCCGGCGATAAACCGCATAGAGCGCCAGCGACAGCGCGAGCATCACGACCGCGCCGGCCGAGGCGGTCGGCAGGTCGAGGTCGACGGTCGCGCTGCTGTAGATCGCGACCGGCAGCGTCACGAGCCGCGCACTGCCGAGCACGAGCAGGATCCCGAACTCGTTCAGCGTCAGCAGGAAACACAGCACGGTGCCGGCGGCGATGCCCGGCCATGCGATCGGCAGCACGACGCGGCGCGCGAGCATCCAGCCGGACGCGCCGAGACTGCGCGCCGCTTCGATCAGGCGCAGGTCGAGCGTCGCGAACGACGCGAGCGTCGGCCGCACGACGAACGGCGTATAGAACACGGTCTGCGCGAGAATCACGCCGCCGATGCCGAACAGGAAGTCGAGCGGCGGGCTCTCGAGATGGAACAGTTGCTGCAGCGCGATGCTGATCGAGCCTTGCGAGCCGTACAGGAAGATCAGCGTGAACGCGACGAGGAACGACGGGAACGCGACGTACAGTTCCAGGAAACGCGTGACGAGCGATGCGCCCGGGAACGGCCTGAAGAACAGCAGCGCGGCCAGCAGCACGCCGAGCACCGACGCGGTGCCGGCGCTCGCGAACAGCACGCCGACGCTCGTCAGCAGCACGCCGCGCGTATCGGGGTTGCCGAAGAACGTCCGGTACGCGGCGAAGCTGAGCCCGTGATCGCCGGACACGCTCAGCAGCACGAGCCGCACCAGCGGATAGACGACGAGCGGGCCCAGCACGACGAGCGCAAGCGCGGCAAGGTGCAGGTCGCCCATGCGCTTGCGGCGCCGCGCGGCGGCGGCATGCGCGGCGGCCGACGCGAGCGCTTGCGGCGGCAGGCCGGCTTCAGGGCTCGATAAGGACGACATCGTCTGCCTCGCAATGCAGGGAAACGCGCGCACCGCGCTCGGGAGCCGCGCCGCGGCCGCGTTGCATCGTGACGCGCACGGGCTCGTCGGGCGCCGCGTCGATCACGACCGCGATCGACAGGTCCGCGCCCTGCCATTCGACGGACGACACCGTGCCGTGCAGGCCGCCCGCCGCGAGCGGCATCACGGTCAGGCGCTCGGGGCGCACGCATGCGACCTTGTCGCGCACGTCGTGGCGCGAATCGCCGAGCGGGAAGATCACGTGCGGAGGCACCAGGTTGGCGGGGCCGAGATAGCGCGCGACGTAGCCGTCCCGCGGCGTGTCGTACAGCTGCTGCGGCGTGCCGAGCTGCGCGATGTGGCCATCGCGCATCAGCAGCGCGCGGTCGGACAGCACGAGCGCGTCGTCGCGGTCATGCGTCACGCAGACGACGGTCAGGTTCGGCAGGCGCTCGTGCAGCGCCTTCAGTTCGCTGCGCACCGATGCGCGCAGGTTGGCGTCGAGCGCCGACAGCGGCTCGTCGAGCAGCAGCACGTCCGGTTCGATCACGAGCGCACGCGCCAGTGCGACGCGCTGCTGCATCCCGCCCGACAGTTGCGCGGGCAGATGATGGCCCGCGTCGCCGAGCTGCACGAGCTTCAGCGCGTCGGCGACGCGGCGCGTCACTTCCGACGAGGCCATCCCGCGGGCGCGCAGCCCGAATGCGACGTTCTCGAACACCGACAGGTGCGGGAACAGCGCGTAATTCTGGAACAGCAGACCGAGGTTGCGCTTGTGCGGCGGCGCATAGGTCAGGTCGCGTCCGGCCACGGTCAGCGTGCCGGTCAGGCCGTCGGCCTTCACGAACCCGGCGATGAAGCGCAGCAGCGTGGTCTTGCCGCAGCCGCTCTTGCCGAGCACGGTCAGAAATTCGCCGGCGCCGATCGACAGCGACAGATCTTCCAGCACCGTGCGTGCGCCGTAGCGCACGCTCAGGTGCTCGATCCGCACGCCGCCCGGCGCGCCGGACCGCAGCGTCGCTTGCGGTTCGGCGGCGCCGAATGCGCCGGGATGGGTCAGGGTGGTTTCCACCGGGTTCATCCTCTCGCTCACTAATACAGGCGGCGGGCGCCGATCACTTCGGCTTGACGACGTCGAGCTGCTTGCCCGAGCTGCCGATCACGTCCTTCTTCCAGCGCTCGATCCACACCGGCTTCTTCGCCATCACCTGGCTCCAGTCGACCGGAATCAGCTTCACGCCCGCGATCGCCTTCTTGACCGCCTCACCGTTCTTGCCGGCCAGCGGAACGTCGGTGCGGCCCGGGATGCCGTACATGTCCGGCACCTTCGACTGCACTTCCGTCGACATCAGGTAGTCGATCAGCTTCTTGCCGACGTCCTGGTTCGGGCCGCTCTTTATCAGACCGATGCCGTACGGCAGCTGGAACGTGGTCGGCTGGTCGCCGTCCTTCGCGGCCAGGAAGATCGGCTTGACGGACAGCGCGCCGTGCTCGGCGTCGTCGAGGTCCATCTGCAGGTCGCCGTTCGCGACGCTGATCTCGTTGCGCGACAGCAGCACGTTCAGGTAGCCGGTGCCCTTCGTGTGGAACTTCACGCTCTGCGACAGTTTCGCGAGGTAGTCGAACGCCTTGTCCTCGCCCATCAGCGAGGTCGTCAGGATCAGCACGGCCATCCCGTCGCCGGCGGTCGCCGGGTTCGAGTACGCCACCTTGCCGGCATAGCTCGGCGACAGCAGGTCGGCGAACGTCTTCGGCTGGTTCTTCACGACGTCCGGGTTGATCGCGAACGAGAAGTAGTTGTTCACGAAGGTCGCCCACGTACCGTCTTCCGCCTTCGCGATCGCCGGCACGTTCTTGTAGTTCACGCTCTGGTACGGCTGCAGCAGGCCCATCTGGCCGGCTTGCTGGATGAACGGCGGCAGCGTGACGATCACGTCCGCCTTCGGCGAGTTCTTCTCGATGTTCGCGCGGTTGACGACCTCGCCGCTACCCGCCGTCACGATGTTGACCTTGACGCCTTCCTTCTTCTCGAAGGCCGGCAGCACATCGCGATAGAGGTTCTCGAGACCGTCCGCCGTATACAGCACGACCGCGTTCGCCGCATGCGCGGGCAATGCGGCGCCCATCAGGCCGGCGGCGCCGGCAGCCAGCGCGAGCTTGCGGAACGCGCCGGCAGCGGCGCGCGAGGAATTCTGCAGTGTCATCTCACTTCTCCGTAGGCGGAACACCAGGCGGCCGGGGCACGATCCGGCTCGTTTCAGTCGGGCAGACCGACAACCGGCCGGCCGCGCTGCCGCGCTGCAGGTGGTTTCGCGCGGCAACCGAAGGATCACAGCGTTCGATGACAAAGCCGTGACGCACGCCACAATTTCCACAAAATGACACATTTTGCCAATATCATGCAAGTCGTTCAGAACTGCCGCTCCCCACGTTTCGCCCGACCTTTGCTGGAGAAAACCATGCCCGATCCGATTCTGCTCACGCCCGGCCCGCTCACCACATCCGCCACAACACGCCACGCAATGCAACATGACTGGGGCTCGTGGGACACCGCTTTCAATCAGTTGACGGCCAGCGTCTGCGCGGACCTCGTCGCGATCGCGCGCGGCGGCGACGAGTACGTGTGCGTGCCGATGCAAGGCAGCGGCACCTTTTCGGTCGAGGCCGCGCTCGGCACGCTGGTGCCGCGCGACGGCGTCGTGCTGGTGCCCGACAACGGCGCGTATTGCGCGCGCATCCTGAAGATCCTCGGCCGGCTCGGCGTCGAAGCGATCGCGTTGCCGTTCGGCGAGGACGCAGCGGTCGACCCGGCGGCGGTGGAAGCCGCGTTCGCGCGCGAGCCGCGCATCACGCATGTCGCGCTGGTGCACCTGGAAACGAGCGCCGGCATCCTGAATCCGCTCGACGCGATCGCGGCCATGTGCCGGCAGCACGGCAAGCGGCTGATCGTCGACGCGATGAGTTCGTTCGGCGCGCTGCCGATCGCGCTGGCGGACAGCGGGATCGACGCACTGGTGTCGGCGAGCGGCAAATGCCTGGAAGGCGTGCCGGGGATGGGGTTCGCGATCGTGCGGCGCGACGCGCTCGATGCATGCGAAGGCAACTCGCCGTCGCTCGCGCTCGACCTCCAGGATCAGCACGCGTACCTGCGCAAGACTGGCCAGTGGCGCTTCACGCCGCCGACCCACGTGATCGCCGCACTGCGCGCCGCGCTCGACCAGTATCTCGCCGAAGGCGGCCAGCCCGCACGTGGCGCACGCTATGCGGAGAATTGCCGGACGCTGGTCGAATCGATGCGCGCGCTCGGCTTCGCGCCGTTTCTCGACGCCAGCGTGCAGGCGCCCGTGATCGTCACGTTCCATGCGCCCGACCATCCCGCATACGATTTCCGCCGCTTTTACGACGCGGTGCGCGACGCGGGCTTCATCCTGTATCCGGGCAAGCTGACGAAAGTGGAGACTTTCCGCGTCGGCTGCATCGGCGCGATCGATGCCGGCGACATCCGCCGCGCGGTCGCGGCGATCGCGCAGGCGCTCGAATCGCTCGGGATTGCCATGCAGCGCGCGTGAGCGCGGATGCGTGAACCGGCCCGCAATCCGGCGGCAGAAATAAAAACGCCCGGCGACCCAAGGTCGCCGGGCGAATGCACCGAACGTGCGTGGAGCCGGTACTTACAATTCGATCCGTTTGATGTCGCCCACGACGAAGATGTACGACAGCGCACCGATCAGCGCGATCACGCCGATGAACACCAGCGCGCCGACGAACGATCCCGTCGACGCGACGATGAAGCCGACGACGAGCGGCGTGACGATCCCCGCGAGGTTCGCCGCGAAGTTGAAGATGCCGCCCGTCACGCCGAGCAGGCCGTCCGGCGCGATGTCGGACACGAGCGTCCAGCCGAGCGCGGCCATCCCCTGCGCGAAGAAGGCGATCGACATGATCGCGATCACGGCTTCGTTGCTCTTCACGTAGTTCGCGAGAATGATCGTCGACGCGAGCAGCAGGCCGGCGATGATCGGCAGCTTGCGCGCGAGGTTCGCCGACTTGCCGCGACGCAGCAGCCAGTCGGAGAAGATCCCGCCGAACATCACGCCGACCGACGCGGCGATGAACGGCATCACCGCGAAGAAGCCGATCTTCAGCCAGCCCATGTGGCGCTCGGTCGCGAGATAGGTCGGGAACCAGGTCAGGAAGAACACGAGCGTCGAGTTGCCGGCGAACTGGCCGAGGCAGATGCCCGCGAGCTGGCGCTTCTTCAACAGCTTGCCGGCCATCGCCCAGCTGAACTTCTTCTGTTCGCCCTTGACGCCCTTGGCGCCGTTGCCACCGTTCTCGCCCTTGCGCACGCCGTGCACGAGACCGCCGCCCGCCTCGATGTACGCGAGTTCCTCCGAGTTCGCGGCCGGATGATCACGCGGCTCGTGATAGAACTTCCACCAGATCAGGCCGAACGCGATACCGACCGCGCCGACGACCCAGAACAGCGAGCGCCAGCCGAACGCGCCCATCAACGCGAACAGCACCGGACTGAAGAACGCGAGGCCGATGTATTCGCCGACGGTATACGTACCGGTCGCCATCGCGCGCTCGCTCTGCGGGAACCAGGTCGCAACCACGCGGCTGTTGGTCGGGAAGCACGGCGCCTCCGTCACGCCGAGGCCGAGCCGGCAGGCGAGCAGCGTCGCGATGCCCGGCACGAAGCCCTGCAGGAATGTGCACAGCGACCACAGCGTCATCGACCAGTAATAGGTGACCTTGCTGCCGAAGCGGTCGAGGAACAGGCCGCCGGGCACCTGCATCGCGACGTACGTCCACGAGAACGCGGAGAACATGATGCCCATCACCGCCGCGTTGATGCCGAGCTCCTTGGTGAGCTGCGGCGCAGCCACCCCCAGCACGGTACGGTCGAGATAGTTGATCATCGTGCCGATCGCGAGCAGCGCGAGAATCTTGTAGCGCGCCGACGTGCGCCGGACCGTGCCGGCCGCCTGCGCTGGCGCGGCGTTCGTGTGGGTGGTGTGCTGCATGGTTGTCTCCTGGTTTCTCTTTTGGATCGAAGGATCAGCGCGCGACGAGCGACTGAAAGTGCTCGAACATCCGCTCGTCGTCCGGCGTACGTCCGGTGAAGATCTCGAACGCGTCGACTGCCTGGTACACGGCCATTCCGCCGCCCGGCAGCGTCGCGCAGCCGGCCGCGCGTGCCGCGCGAATCAGTTCGGTTTCGAGCGGGAAATACACGATGTCGGCCACCCACATTCCCGCGTGGAGCAGTTCGGCCGGCAGCGGCAGCCCCGGATGCTTGGTCATGCCGGTCGGCGTTGCATGGATCAGGCCCGTCGCGGTGCGCATCGCGGCCGCGAGATCGCTGCCCGGCGTGACCCGGGCGGCCGGGAAGCGCTGCTGCAGTTCGCTCGCGAGCGTGTCGGCACGCGTGCCGTCGACGTCGAAAATCGTCAATTCGGCGGCGCCCATCTGCAGCGCCGCATGTGCGACGGCCGCGCCGGCCCCACCCGCACCGAGCTGGACGACGCGCTCGAGCGACGCGTCGGGAAGCCCGCGGCGGAACGACTTCGCGAAACCTGACCAGTCGGTGTTGTGGCCGATCCGCTTGCCGTCCTTGAACAGCACGGTGTTCACCGCGCCGAGCGCGCGCGCGTCGTCCGACAGCGCGTCGAGGTGCTCGATCACGCGCTGCTTGCACGGGTGCGTGATGTTCAGCCCGTTGTAGCCCATCCGCTGCGCGGCCTCGAGCAGTTGCGGCAGCGCGTCGACGGTCAGGCCGAGCGCGTCGAGATCGATGCGCCGGTATACGTAGCCGAATCCCTGGCGGAATCCCTCTTCCTCATGCATCGCGGGCGACAGCGAACCGCCGATACCCTGGCCGATCAGGCCGATCAGAAAAGACGGGCGGCTCATCGTGCGGCTCCCTGCGCAAAAAGGGTAGACAGGCGCTGCAACGCGAATACGTAGCCTTCGGTGCCGCAGCCGCAGATCACGGCCTCGGCCACCGCCGACACATACGAGTGGTGACGGAAGGCCTCGCGGCGATGCACGTTGGAGATATGCACCTCGATCACCGGCTTCGCGATCGCGGCAAGCGCGTCGGCCAGCGCGACCGACGTGTGCGTATAGGCAGCCGGGTTGATGACGATGCCGTGCGTGTCGTGACGCGCGGCATGCAGCCAGTCGATCAGCTGGTGCTCGGCATTCGACTGGCGGAAGTCGATCTCCAGCCCGAGCCCCTCGGCCGCCGTGCGGCAACGCTGCTCGAGATCGGCGAGGGTTTCCGCGCCGTAGATATGGGGCTCGCGGGTGCCCAAAAGATTCAGGTTCGGGCCGTTCAGTACCAGCACCTTGTGCTTGCTCATGACGATTTCTGCTCTAAAAAAAGGGGCGGAACGTTGCCCGCTGCGCCCCGTGACATCAGGAAGTTGGCGCTAGTGTGCGCCGGCATGCAAGCGCTGTCTTTTCGGGTTTTCGCTAATTTGTACCACCTAGTTAGTTTGTATAATCGATCTCACTTCCCTAGTAAATTCGGGATATGGCGTTCGCCGCGAATACAACGACTGGTTCATTCGGGTCCGATCGGCCGACGCCACCCCGCTCATCCGCAGGATTCGCCCATGCAGCGCTCGATCGCCACCGTGTCACTGTCCGGCACCCTTGCCGAGAAGCTCGCCGCCGTCCAGGCCGCCGGCTTCGACGGTGTCGAAATCTTCGAGAACGACCTCGTCTACTTCGACGGATCGCCGGCCGACGTGCGGCGCATGGCCGCCGATCTCGGCCTCGACATCGTGCTGTTCCAGCCGTTTCGCGACTTCGAGGGCGTGAGCCCGGCCCAGCTCGCCCGCAATCTCGACCGCATCCGGCGCAAGTTCGATGTGATGCACGCGCTCGGCACCGACCGCATCCTGGTGTGCAGCAACGTGTCGCCCGACACGATCGCTGACGACGCGCTGCTGGTCGACCAGCTCGGCGCGCTCGCCGAAGCCGCGCGGCAGGCCGGCGTGGTCGCCGCGTACGAGGCGCTCGCGTGGGGCCGCGTCGTGAAGCGGTACGGCCATGCGTGGCAGCTCGTGAATGCGGTGAACAGCCCGCACCTCGGCCTCGCGCTCGACAGCTTCCATACGCTGTCGCTCGACGATTCGCCGGACGCGATCGCCGACATCCCCGGCGACCGGATCGCGTTCGTGCAGATCGCCGATGCGCCGAAGCTCGCGATGGACGTGCTCGAATGGAGCCGCCACTTCCGCTCGTTCCCCGGCCAGGGCGACTTCGACCTCGCACGCTTCACGGCTCGCGTGATCGAGTCCGGCTATACGGGGCCGCTGTCGCTCGAAATCTTCAACGACGGCTTCCGCGCCGCGCCGACCGCGATCACGGCCGCCGACGGCCACCGCTCGCTGCTCTATCTGGAAGAACTGACGTGCGCGCGGCTCGCGCAGGACGGCCGCGCGCCGGCCGCCGACCAGCCGCTGTTCGCGCCGCCGGCGCCGCCCGCGCACGTCGGGTTCCAGTTCATCGAGTTCGCGGTCGACGCGCAGGCCGCAGCCACCGTCGGCGCATGGCTCGGCAAGATGCGGTTCCGGCTCGCGGGCCGCCATCGGTCGAAGGACGTAACGCTGTTCCAGCACGGCGCCGCGTCGATCGTGCTGAACGCCGAGCGCGACTCGTTCGCCGATGCGTTCTTCCAGCAGCACGGGTTGTCGCTCTGTGCGTCGGCGTTTCGCGTCGACGATGCGAAAGTGGCGTTCGAACGCGCGGCCGGCTTCGGCTATGCGCCGTTTTCCGGGCGCGTCGGCCCGAACGAGCGCGTGCTGCCGAGCGTGCAGGCGCCGGACGGCAGCCTCGAATACTTCGTCGACGAGACGCCGAACGCGCCGACGCTGTATGAATCGGATTTCGTGCTGACCGACATCGACGGCCCCACCGAGGTCGGCCCGCTGACGGGCATCGACCACGTGTGCCTCGCGCTGCCGGCCGACGCGCTCGATACGTGGATCCTGTTCTTCAAGACCGCATTCGGCTTCGAGGCCGAACGCAGCTGGCTCGTGCCCGACCCGTACGGCCTGATGCGCAGCCGGGCGGTGCGCAGCGCGGACGGCTCGGTGCGGATCGCGCTGAATGCGTCGGTCGACCGCCATACGGCCGTCGCCGAATCGCTGGACCGCTATCACGGCACGGGGCTGAATCACGTCGCGTTCCGGACCGACGACATCGTGAAGACGGTCGCCGCGTTCGCAGCCGACGGCGTGCCGTTCCTGCGGATCCCGCCGAACTACTACGACGATCTCGCCGCGCGCTACGCGCTGCCGGACGAATTGATCGACACGCTGAGCGCCCACCATCTGCTGTACGACCGCGACGAAAACGGCGGCGAATTCCTGCATGCGTACACGGAACTGGTCGACAACCGCTTCTCGCTCGAGATCGTCGAGCGGCGCGGCGGCTATGACGGCTACGGTGCGACAAACGCGGCCGTGCGGCTCGCCGCGCAGGCCCAGCGCAGGAAATAAGGAAGCAACGGGAAGTTCGTTCCGGGTCGGCGCGGCAGGGGAAACCACGGGCCTCCGTCGCGCCCGCCGCTCGGGCGCACCATCGTGGGGAATGTCGGCGCAGCGCCCCGCCCGGCAAGGTTGACGCTTGCGCATCCGACACGACCGGCCAGTGCGAGTTACATCCGGTAATGCTTGCCGCGCCGCAACATCGGTGCGGTGGCTGCAATTTTAAGAATCGCTTAAGTCTTTCTCGGCACCATCCGCAACCAGTACCCGATGGATATCCCGAAAAAGGAGGACAGCGATGAGCGCCGTAGATGCACCCGCGGGCCGCCAGCCCGCCCCCCCTGCGAAAAAGACGATGCTGCGCCGTTTGCTCAGCCATCACGAAATCGCGACGCTGCTCGTGCTGCTGCACGCGCCGATCGGCGCGAATGCCAAACCCGAATTGCCCGCGCTGCAGGAAGCCGGTCTCGTCGAGATGATCAAGCTCGACGCCGACACGTCACCGCGCTTCCGGCTGACCGAAGACGGCACGGCCGTCCTGAAAGGGCTCGGCTACCGCTGAGCCGACGCTTTCCCACTCCCCGTTCCCGCCTCACCCCGATCATCGCGAACCGCCGGCCCGGCTGGACGGGTTCCGCGACGGAGTGAACGGCGATCGGGTCGCCGTTTCAGTCCGGCACGATTTTGGGAACAACGGCTTTAGCACGGCCGGCGCCGCCGAGCAGAATTTGCCCGATGAGGGGAATCAGGTGGGCAAATGATTCAGCGTGTGTTGGAGGCCCAATTCAACGCCCTTCGACAAGACCTGTTTCGCGACAGTGCCAAGCACGTGCGCCGTGCCCGCGCGCATCGCCGCCACCAGTCGAGCGCCCATCGGCTCTTTGCCACCCTGGAGCGCGTCGGGAACGGCATTGAGCAATTCGAGTCCCGCCGCCGTCAGAACGACATCCGAAAAACCGATGTCGTGCTTGTCTTTGTATCGGATGTATCCGGCTTCAGCGAGCCAATCCAGCGTCGCCATCACGAATTCGGCTTGCGGGGTTAGCGCCGCGCCCGTAAAGCTCGACGAGTCGTAGCAAGCATCCTTTCCGCCTTCGAGCATGTTAAACGCGCCGAGCGAAAGCGTGACGGGGAAATTTTGGTACAGCTTGGCCAGCGCTTGACCGGTCACTTCGTTGAATTTATCGATATTGGGATAGATCATGGTCAACTTACACGTGAGAAGGTGCCCAAATGCCGAGTAGTAAGTAACCGACGCCAAGGTCACTTCACACCGAAACGTTCGCGCCGGTAGATAGATTACAAAATCGAGTGATGCCCGTAACGCGCCCAAGCCCCGCGGCAGTCAGCGTAAGTGTCCGGTGGGCGTCAGCAGCGTCTTTTTCACCGCCCCCGGCGCTGCATAGGCGGCCCGTATGAGGCCGGCATCCTCTGAAAGGGCTGTTTGGTGGCTTGATTCTTTGCCATTCCGGGGCGGGCCGAATTTATCAGCGCCTCGATCTCGTTCGGCGCCCTCTCTTTACGGCCCGGAACAGCCGAATTTTGGCTCATCAACCTGCTGCGCACGCCGCTGAGCGATTCCATGAGCGTGCTTTTAACACAACTATCAAGCACCTTGCTACGGAGTTTTGGACACGACTTAACGTCTTGACCAAATCTGACCCGCGCACCTTGTTGTGAACGATACTTTTATGCAGTAGCTGATAGACGGCGCCGGTCAACTGGCCTTTTGTTGCAATCGATAACGACATACTCTCTCCGAATCCATCTGCAAATTTACGACAAACCGCCCGCAAATTTACACCGGCCGGCGCGTCGCTTCACCCCGCCCGATCCTGCAGCATCAGCCGGTATTCGGTCGGCGTCACGCCGACCGTCGCCTTGAACTGGCGCGTGAACGCGCTGTGATCCGTATATCCGCATAGCGCCGCCACGTCGGTCACCTTGTCGTGCGTGACGAGCAGCGCCGTGGCCGCGTCGAGCCGCGTCTTCAGCAGGACCTGGCGCGGCGTCAGGTGAAACACCTTGTGGAAGTAGCGTTCGAGCTGCGCGACCGACATCCCGGCCATCTGCGCGAGTTGCTTGAGGTTCAGCGGCTGCACGTAGTGATCCTGGATGTGCTGGACCACATCGGCGAGCTTGCTGTAGGCCGGATGCGAGCCCTCTTGCGCCTTCAGGTCGCGCGAAATGCCCGCGAGGCCGACCACCTTGCCGGCCGCGTCGCGCAGCGGCTCCTTGCAGGTCAGGCACCAGCCCGGCTGACGACCCGGATACAGATGCAGCTCGAGCTGGTCCATCAGTTGCTGGCCGGCGGTGATCGTCGCCATGTCCTGCTCGAAATAGGTGCGGCCGAAGCGGCGCGGAAACACTTCGTCGGTCGTCTTGCCGAGCAGGTCGCGCTTGTCCTTGTAGCCGCAGCGCATGGCCAGCGTGCGGTTGACGAGCGCGTAGCGGCCGTTCGCGTCCTTCACGAAGAACGCGACGTCGGGCAGCGCGTCGAACACCGGCTCGAGCAGGCGGAAATGCGCGAGCATCGCGCCGAGATCGGCGTTGTCGGGCTGGTAGCGCAACGTATCGGACAGGCTCATGGGCGGTGCGGCAAGGAAGGTCGTCATCCCGGCATCTGCGAAGGGAGTGGCTGATGGCGTCGATTATAGGAGTGCGCTCTCGAACGCGTCATGGCGATCGCGGGCAAGCGAGCGGGACGGCTCGGCTCGGCTCTCGGCTCGGCACACGGTGGCCCGCGCAATGCGCCGCCGATCGGCGGTGATTCAGCGACCGCATACGTCGGCGCATCGTACGCCGTGAGGTTGTGCACACAACCACCGCGCCGCTCGCGTGTCCGGCGGAGACGATTTCGCGTCGGCCGGTGCGGGGGGCAACATCCAGCACGCTCCGCCGGCGCCGCGACCACGCATGCCCGAACCCGCCATCCTAGAAATGCCGGCATGTCGCGTCTTGGCGCGTTTGCGCACTCCGCATGACGATTTCAGCATATATCAGGGTTATCGACGATATGCCGAAATCGTCGCCGGCGGCGCACCGAACGCGCAAGACGCGGGTATTTTCGCTACCTAGACTTCGCTCAACGGTTACGAGACGGCATCCCGCCGCTACCGCGCACGCCGATTCCGGCATAACCCGCGCGGCGCGCGGCGAGCCGCACCGCCGTCGCATCGGCGTGCCTACCGATACGTCTCGCCCGGTTTACCGCACCGGCCGGCTGGCCGGCGGCGGCCCAACCACGCCATCAAGGGGAAGTGAAAGTGAAGCTGAAGGTATCGCACGTCGCGCTGGCTGCTGCCTGCGCACTGTCGGGCGCACACGCCATCGCCGCCGACGTCGTCAAGATCGGTTTCGCCGCACCGCTGACGGGGCCGCAGTCGAACTACGGCGCGGACATGCAGAAGGGCGTGCAACTCGCGATCGCCGATTTCAACGCAACGCATCCGACGATCGGCGGCAAGCCCGTCACGTTCCAGCTCGACTCGCAGGACGACCAGGCCGACCCGCGCACCGGCACGACCGTCGCGCAGCGGCTGATCGACGACAATGTCCGCGGCGTGATCGGCCACTTCAACTCGGGCACGAGCATTCCGGCGTCCGACCTGTACGATCGCGCGGGGCTGCCGCAGATCTCGATGGCGACGTCGCCGCAATACACGGCGCGCGGCTACAAGACGACCTACCGGCTGCTGACGAGCGACGCGCAGGCCGGCCGCATCGTCGGCACCTATGCGGTGAAGTCGCTGCACTTCAAGCGCATCGCGATCATCGACGACCGCACGGCCTACGGCCAGGGCATCGCCGACGAATTCGCGAAGGCCGTGCAGGCCGCGGGCGGCACGATCGTCAAGCGCGACTTCACGAACGACAAGGCGCTCGACTTCTCCGCGATCCTGACCAATCTGAAGGGCGTCAACCCCGACGCGATCTTCTACGGCGGCGGCGATGCGCAGTCTTCGCCGATGATCCGCAAGATGCGCCAGCTCGGCATGAAGTCGGCATTCGTGACCGGCGAGATGTCGCGCTCGCCGACGTTCCTGAAGGTCGGCGGCGAAGCGGCCGAAGGCGCGATCGTCTACATGGGCGGGCTGCCGAAGGAAAAGATGCCGGGCTTCGCCGGCTACGCATCGCGCTACAAGGCACGCTTCAATGAAGACGTGATCACCTACTCGCCCTACGCGTACGACGGCACGATCGCGCTGCTCACCGCGATGAAGGACGCGAACTCGACCGACCCGAAAGTCTATACGCCGTATCTCGGCAAGGTGTCGGTCAAGGGCGTGTCGGCGCCTAGCATCGCGTACGACGCGAAGGGCGACCTGAAGGATGCGCCGGTGACGATCTACAAGGTCGAGCACGGCGCGTTCAAGCCGGTCGACACGATCGCCGGCAACTGATCGCGGGGCCCATGCCCCGCGCGGCGCGGCAAGCGGCTCACCCCGCCTGCCGCGCCGCTTGCGTTTCGGCTCGACGAAGTCCGGAACATGCGCCGGCGCACCGCCGCGCCCGCGCATTTCGCGCTCCTGTAGAATCCCCCCACCCGCTTTGACGCCTCGTCCGCGTCGCGCCCCATCCCGGTGCGACGGCGCGTGTTTCGTGCCCCATCCGGCACCCGGCACGCTTCGACGATGCAAGCCGCGCCTTGTCAGTCCATGCCGATAGCGGGCCCTGGAGACGCAGCACCGACAACTACATTCGAAAACCGATCGTCCTGACCATGCAAGCTTCCGAATTGAGCGGCGTGCCTCGCGCCGCCGAACGCGCGCTCACGCGCAGCGACTACAAAACCCTTGGCCTTGCCGCACTCGGCGGCGCCCTCGAGTTCTACGACTTCATCATCTTCGTGTTCTTCGCGCCGGCGATCGGGCAGCTGTTCTTCCCGCACGACATTCCCGACTGGCTGCGCCAGTTGCAGACGTTCGGCATCTTCGCGGCCGGCTATCTCGCGCGCCCGCTCGGCGGCGTGATCATGGCGCACTTCGGCGACCTGTTCGGCCGCAAGCGGATGTTTACGCTGAGCGTACTGATGATGTCGGTGCCGACGCTGCTGATGGGCCTGCTGCCGACTTACGACTCGGTCGGCATCCTCGCGCCGGTGTTGCTGCTGCTGTTCCGCGTGCTGCAAGGCGCGGCGGTCGGCGGCGAAGTGCCGGGCGCATGGGTGTTCGTGTCGGAGCACGTGCCGTCGCGCCACATCGGCTATGCGTGCGGCACGCTGACCGCGGGCCTCACGGCCGGCATCCTGCTCGGCTCGCTGGTCGCCGCCGGCATCAACAGCCGTTACTCGGGCGCCGAAGTGACCGCGTTCGCGTGGCGCATTCCGTTCCTGCTGGGCGGCGTGTTCGGCCTGTTCTCCGTATACCTGCGCCGCTGGCTGCACGAGACGCCGGTGTTCGCCGAGATGAAGGCGAAGAAGGCGCTCGCAGCCGAGATTCCGCTGAAGGCCGTGCTGCGCGACCACGGCCGCGCGGTGATCGTGTCGATGCTGCTCACGTGGATGCTGTCGGCGGCGATCGTCGTCGTGATCCTGATGACGCCCGCGCTGCTGCAGAAGCAGTTCCACCTGTCGCCCGCGACCACGCTGTTCGCGAACAGCGTCGCGACGCTGTGCCTGACGGCCGGCTGCATCACCGCCGGCTCGCTCGCGGGCTGGATCGGCGCGAAGCGCGTGCTCGGCATCGGCGGGTTCGTGCTGGCCGCGTGCTACTACCTGCTGTTCGTGCAGGTCGCCGCCGACGCGTCGACGCTGCCGCTGTACTATGGGATCGCCGGCTTCGCGGTCGGCACGATCGGCGCGGTGCCGTTCGTGATGGTCCGCAGCTTCCCGGCCGTCGTGCGCTTCTCGGGCATCTCGTTCTCGTACAACGTCGCGTATGCGATCTTCGGCGGCCTCACGCCGGTGATCGTGTCGCTGATGATGAAGTCGAATCCGCTCGCGCCGGTCGTGTACGTCGCGGCGATCTGCGTGCTCGGCGCGATCGCCGTGCAGTTCTCGAAGGATGCGCCGGATCTGAACGACGCACGCTGAACGCCGGCGCGCACGCGCCCGCTGCATGAACGAAGGGCCGAATCCCGCGGCGTGCGGAATTCGGCCCTTCTGTTTTGCTTCAGTGCGACGACTTGCGCGCGTTGCCCCGTTCAGCTCGAATCAGCGCAGCGCACCATACGACGAACTCGGCCGGCGCAGCGCGTCGATGCTCGCGCCGCCGGCGCCCGTCACGAACAGCAACAGGAAGCCGCCGGCGATCGCGACGTTCTTCCAGAAGTGGATGACCATGTCGTGCTGGACCGCGGCGTCGGTCGCGTCCCAGAAATTGTGTCCGACCATTGCGGTCGCGATCGTATAGAACGCCAGCAGCAACGCGAGCGGCCTCACCTTGTAGCCGACGATCAGCAGCAGGCCGCCGAGCGCTTCGATCGTGACGACGATCGGGCCCATCACCTGCGGATAGGGCACGTTCAGCGCGTGCAGATAGCCGATGAAATCGCCGTAGCCGAGCAGCTTCATCACGCCGCCCCACAAGAACAACGCCGCCAGCGCCAGGCGCGCGAAAAAAATGACGCCGGAATCGACGGAACGCGTCATGCCTCTCTCCTCGTATGCAATTCGGCCGTCCGCACGGGGCACACCCCGTGCGGTTCGGGGCCGCGTGGCCCTGCGGGGCCCGCGGCAAATGGGCCAGCATAGAGGGACTTTCCGCGGTGTCCAAGAAAAAGGTTGTAGCAAATCTTTACACTGCGGCGGCGGGGCGGGCCCGGCCGCGCCGCGAAAAACGGCGTTCGGCCGTGCCGCGAATAAAAGGAACCGGCCCTAAGCCGCGTCGCTCAGCAGCACGCCTTTCTTGAACAGAAAGCAGCCGTAGCCGCGCAGCTCGCCGGTGACGATCACCGCGTAGGCCTGCTGCGCGCGCTCGTAGAACGCGAAACGATCGAGGCCCGCGAGCGGCACCGCGCGACCTTCCGCGCGATCGATCTCGGCCTGCACCTCGCGCTGCACGGGCGGCACCGCGACCGGATCGCCGACGACTTCCATCCGCCACGCGGGCGTGTCGACGAACGTGTCGAGCGGCAGCACGGACAGCACCGCGCGCGCGACGCGCGCCGAATCGGCACCGTCGATGCGCAGCGCGCGGCCGACCACCGTGTGCTCGGCGACGGATTCCGCCGGGAAATTCGCGTCGCAGATCGCGACTTCATCTCCGTGGCCCATCGCGCGCAGCGCGTGCAGGATGTCGGCGTGCAGCAGCGGATCGAGATTCTTCAGCATGTCGGCTTGTCTCCGGGATCAGGAACGAACCGCATAACGTTACCCGATCCCGGACGCCGCCGCGCATGTCGCGGCTCGCGTCACGGCGCCGCGGCCGGCATTTCGTCGATGAAACCCGTGACCGACTTCAGGCGGCCCGATGCGTCGACGGTGCCGAAATCCGAACCCCTCACGATCGCCGCGCCGTCGGGCGACACGAGCGCCCACGAGAAACGCAGGTGCTGGCCGAACCCGTCGACGTCGGTCGTGCGGCGGAAACGGAACGCGGGGAAGCGTTCCTGCACCGCCGCGATCATCGTGTCGATGCCCGCGTGGCCGTCGCCGGCCATCAGCGGATCGCGATAGGCCGCGTCGCTCGCGTAGGTCGCATCGATCAGCGCGCGCCGCCGCGCGGCGTCGGGTTCGTTCCATGCATCGAAGTAGCGGTCGATCAGCTCGGCGTGAGCGGACTGGACGGTTTGGGCGGTGTTCATGCGAGGCTCCTGGTGTGGATGAAGGGAGGACAGCGCCGCGAACCTGTCGGGTTCGCGTGCCGCTATCGTCGCCGGCCCCGCGCAGGCGGTCGATTACGTTCGAGGTAAGGAAATCGCGCCGCCGGCGCACGCGCTAGAATCGGCGTGCCTGGACCTCCGGACGTCATCCGCCATGCAGCAAGCCCTCCTGATCGTCGACATCCAGCCGACGTTCGCACCGCCCGAATGGCTCGTCACCCGCGTGCGCGCGCTCGTCGGGCGCCTGCCGAGCGTCGCGACGGTCGAGCGTCACGACGAAGCGCGCGTGCCATTCGAGCGGCAGCTCGGCTGGCGTCCGTCCCGCGACGACGACAGCCTGATCGCCGCCGATCGCGTGTTCGTCAAGCACGGCTACGGGCTGCCCGTCGAAGCCGTCGAGCACTTGCGCGCGCTCGCGCCGGAACGCGTGCTCGTCTGCGGGATCCAGACCGACACGTGCGTGCTCGCGGCCGGTTTCGCGCTGTTCGACGCGGGCCTGCACCCGACGCTGCTCGCGGATCTCACGGCCGGTTCGTCGCTCGATCGCAGCGGCGAACTCGGCGTGCGGCTGTGGAAACATCATTTCGGCCGCGTCGAGTACGCGCATGCGTTGTTCGACCTGCCGAACGACCACGCGTAGCGCGCGCCGCCGCAATGAAAGCGGGCGCCCGAAGGCGCCCGCATCGTCGGCCGTCGCAACCGTGCTTCAGGTCACCGGCGCCGGATTGAACAGCGTCAGCGCATTCGCGAGCTTCCATTGCTCGGCCCACGTACGGCGCTTGCCGCTCGCGACGTCGAGCATCAGACGGAACAGCTCCCAGCCCACGTCCTCGATCGACGCCGCGCCGGTCGCGATCTGCCCCGCGTCGAGATCCATCAGGTCGTGCCAGCGGCGCGCGAGATCGCTGCGCGTCGCGACCTTGATCACCGGCACCTGCGCGAGGCCGTACGGCGTGCCGCGGCCCGTCGTGAAAATGTGCAGGTTCATCCCCGCCGCCAACTGCAGCGTGCCGCAGATGAAGTCGCTCGCGGGCGTCGCCGCGTACAGCAGCCCCTTTTGCCGGGCACGATCGCCGGGACGCACGACGCCGGCGATCGGCGCGCTGCCCGACTTCACGATCGAGCCCATCGCCTTCTCGACGATGTTCGACAGGCCGCCCTTCTTGTTGCCGGGTGTGGTGTTCGCGCTGCGGTCGACGCGGCCGCGCTCCAGGTAACGGTCGTACCAGTCCATCTCGCGGATGATCTCGCGCGCGACGTCCTCGTTCGCGGCGCGCGACGTGAGTTGCGCGACGCCATCGCGCACTTCGGTCACTTCCGAGAACATGATCGTCGCGCCGGCACGCACCAGCAGGTCGGCCGCGAAACCGACCGCCGGGTTCGCGGTCAGCCCCGAGAACGCGTCGCTGCCGCCGCACTGCACGCCGACGACGAGATCCGACGCCGGACAGGTTTCGCGGCGACGGCGGTTCAGCCGCTCCAGGTGCGATTCGGCCATCTTCATGATCGAGTCGATCATCGAGTTGAAGCCGACGTGCGCTGCGTCCTGCAGGCACACGACACCGCCGTTGTCGGCTGCGCCGTCGGCCGTCAGCGGAATCGCGCCGGGCGGCAGCAGGCGCTCGGGCTGCAGCTTCTCGCAGCCGAGGCTCACCGTCATCACCTCGCCGCCGAAGTTCGGGTTCAGGCTGATGTTGCGCAGCGTGCGGATCGGAATGTCGGCGTCGGGCGCATCGATCGCGACGCCGCAGCCGTACGTGTGCTCGAGCCCGACCACGTCGTCGACGTTCGGGTAGCGCGGCAGCAGCTCTTCCTTGATCCGCTTCACCGCATGCTCGACGACGCCGGACACGCACTGCACGGTCGTCGTGATCGCGAGGATGTTGCGCGTGCCGACCGAGCCGTCGGCGTTGCGGAAGCCCTCGAACGTATAGCCTTCGAGCGGCGCCAGCGGCGGCGCGGCGCGCGTGGCGAGCGGCAGGTCGTCGAGCCCCGGCGGCTCGGGCATGCGCATCGTGCGCTCGTTGACCCAGCTGCCGCGGCGCAGCTCCGTGAGCGCATAGCCGATCACGACGTTGTAGCGGACGATCGGATCGCCGGCCGCGAGGTCGACCAGCGCGACCTTGTGCCCTTGCGGCACGCCTTCGCGCAGCGTCAGGCCGTCGGCGAACGTCGCGCCCTCGGGCAGGCCGCCGTCGTTGACGACGATCGCGACGTTGTCGTCCGGGTGCACGCGGATGTAGAGAGGGGAAGCAGTCATCGGAATTCCTGGGAGGCTACCGGTCAAATCGTTAGTCATCATACGACATTCAACACTAACCGGGATGCTGAGTAAACCCTTATCCGGAAAGACCCTAACCCCCGCCCGCCAGCAAACCGCTTGCGTCACCTCTTCCCTCGTTGTACGATGACATACAACGACATCGCCAATACGGCTCGGATGCCGTGCCCGACAAACCTGCACTCGCGCTGCGCTCGCGCTAGACGGACGACCCAACCATGACTTCACCGCAAGAACTCAAACAAATCATCTCCCACGGCCTGCTGTCGTTTCCGCTGACGGACTTCGACGCAGACGGTAGCTTCCGCCCGACCACCTATGCGGAGCGCCTGGAATGGCTGGCGCCGTATGGCGCGACCGCGCTGTTCGCGGCCGGCGGCACCGGTGAATTCTTCTCGCTCACGCAACGCGAGTATTCGGACGTGATCCGCGTCGCGACGGAAACCTGCAAGGGCAAGGTGCCGATCCTGGCCGGCGCCGGCGGCGCGACGCGCGTCGCGATCGAATATGCGCAGGAAGCCGAGCGCCTCGGCGCGAGCGGCGTGCTGCTGATGCCGCACTACCTGACCGAAGCCAGCCAGGAAGGCATCGCCGAACACGTCGAGCAGGTGTGCCGCGCGCTGAAGATCGGCGTCGTGGTGTACAACCGCGCGAATTCGAAGCTGAACGCCGACATGCTCGAGCGCCTCGCCGATCGTTGCCCGAACCTGATCGGCTTCAAGGACGGCGTCGGCGAAATCGAGAGCATGGTCACGATCCGCCGCCGCCTCGGCGACCGCTTCGCGTACCTCGGCGGCCTGCCGACGGCCGAAGTCTACGCAGCCGCGTACAAGGCGCTCGGCGTGCCGGTGTACTCGTCGGCCGTGTTCAACTTCATCCCGAAGACGGCGATGGAATTCTACGAAGCGATCGCGAAGGACGACCACGCGACGGTCGGCCGCCTGATCGACGAGTTCTTCCTGCCGTACCTGCAGATCCGCAACCGTCGCGCGGGCTACGCGGTCAGCATCGTGAAGGCGGGCGCGAAGCTCGTCGGCCACGACGCGGGCCCGGTGCGCGCGCCGCTCGTCGACCTGAACGACGCCGAAGTCGCCGAACTGGACGTGCTGATCAAGAAGATGGGCCCGCAGTAAGCGGGGACGGCCGGCGCGGTGCGTTCAGCGGCACCGCGGCCGGCTTGTCGTCAGTGTTGCGTCGCGGCCGGCTCTTGCCGGCCGCGGTCGTTTGCAGCGGCGGGCAGTGCGCTGCACCCCGCCGCGAAGGCGTGCGGTCACATCTGCGCGATGACGCCGATGATCCGGTGACGCACGTTGCCGAGCTTGATCCGGGTCGTCTCGATCTGCTCCTGCGCGCCCGAACGCACGCGTGCGTTCGACTCGCCGCCGAGAATCTGCCCCAGTACGTCGCGGTCGACGACCGCATCGAAGAACCGGCCGACCGTGATCGTCGCCGACTGCTTCGCGGTCAGCAGCGCGCTGTTGGCCTGCATCAGCGCGTCGGTCCGCAGGTTCTGGTCGCGTTCGTCGATGCCGCGGCGCTGCTCGAGCGCGAACACCAGCGCTTCCATGTCCTGCCTGAAACGGCGTACGGCGAGGCCGAACATGAGCGAATGCGCATCGGAGCCCGTCACGGGCCGCCCCTGGTTGATGGTCACGTCGAATTCGCTGCCGCCGAGGTCGCGCTGGAATTCCAGCAGCGCATTCGCGAGCACGCGCCCTTCGCTGTACTGGCCGATGCGGCTGCGCACGGAATGCGCGACGTCGCCGATCGCCTTCCATAGTCCGGCGGCGAACAGGTGGTCGCCGCGCTTGCTGATGTTCATCGGATGGTTCCTTGTTGGTCTTGTGTCGGTCTCTCAGGCTCGCCAGCGGGCCGAACGCCCGCAGCCTCGCTACTGTAGGAGAAATTCAGGCGGCGCGGAAGGTGGGGGCCGGCTCGTCGCGCGCTCGGCAGCATGCGCAACCCCGCGGCACGAAACCCCGCCATAAATGAAAACGGCGGACGCCGCCCGTGGGCATCGTCCGCCGCCATCCGTCAACGTACCGAATCGCGCCCCTCCCGGGACGCGGCCTTCAGTCGGTCACGTTCAGCACCCTCACTCCGCCTTGCCGTCCCGCAGCCGCGGAATCGCGAGCGGATTGCTTTCCTGCAGTCCTTCGGGCAGCAGATCGTCCGGGAAGTCCTGATAGCACACGGGCCGCAGGAAACGCTCGATCGCGGTTGCGCCGACTGACGTGACGGACGAATTCGACGTCGCCGGGAACGGCCCGCCGTGCACCATCGCGTCGCACACCTCGACACCGGTCGGATAGCCGTTGACGAGCAGACGCCCGGCCTTGCGTTCGAGGATCGGCAGCAGGCGGCGTGCGAGCGGCTTGTCGTCGGCGTCCATCTGCAGCGTGGCGGTCAGCTGGCCCTCCAGCGCGTCGAGTACGTGCGCGACTTCGTCGAGATCGCGGCAGCGCACGATCAGCGATGCCGGCCCGAACACCTCGTGGCTGAATGCCGGCTCCGCGAGGAACGCCTGCGCGGCGACTTCGTACAGCGCGCCGCCTGCCTGACATTCGGTCTGCGCCGTCTCGCCCGCGCCGATTTCACGTACGCCCGGCAGTTCGGCCAGCTTGCCGCGACCGTTGCGATACGCGTCCGCGATGCCGCGCGTGAGCATCACGCCGGCCGGCTTCTTCGCGAGCGCCTGCGCGGCGACCGACTCGAAGCGGTCGAGATCGGGACCGTCGATCGCCAGCACGAGGCCCGGGTTCGTACAGAACTGGCCGACGCCGAGCGTCAGCGAATCGACGAAGCCGGTCGCGATCGCGTCGCCGCGCGCGGCCAGCGCGGCCGGGAACAACACGACCGGGTTGATACTGCTCATTTCCGCATAGACGGGAATCGGCTGCGGCCGCGCGTTCGCGAGCTGCACGAGGGCCATGCCGCCCTGCCGCGACCCGGTGAAGCCGACGGCCTGGATCGCCGGATGACTGACGAGCGCTGCGCCGGTCACGCGGCCCGGGCCGATCATCAGCGAGAACACGCCGGCCGGCATCCCGCATTTCGCCACCGCCGCGCGGATCGCGCGACCGACCAGCTCGGACGTGCCGAGGTGCGCCTCATGCGCCTTCACGATCACCGGGCAGCCGGCCGCCAGCGCCGACGCGGTATCGCCACCGGCCACGGAGAACGCGAGCGGGAAGTTGCTCGCGCCGAACACGACGACGGGCCCGAGCCCGACCTTCTGCAGCCGCAGGTCCGAACGCGGCAGCGGCGTGCGCTCGGGCTGCGCGGGATCGATCGACGCGGCGAGGAAACGCCCGTCGCGCACGACGCGCGCGAACAAGCGGAGCTGGCCGACGGTGCGGCCGCGCTCGCCCTGCAGCCGTGCGACGGGCAGGCCCGTTTCGGCGTGCGCGCGTTCGATCAGCGCGTCGCCGAGCGCGACGATTTCGTCGGCGATCGCTTCGAGAAACGCCGCGCGGGCCGCGAGCGGCTGGGCGCGGTACGCGTCGAAGGCATCGCGCGCGAGTTCGCACGCGCGCTCGACGTCGGCCTGCGTCGCGACGCCGAAGGCCGGCGCGTCGATCGGCGCGCCCTTCGACGGGTCGAACGCGTGCAAGGTACCGGCCGAGCCGGCCACCGCGTCGGCGCCGATCAGCATCTCTCCAGTCAATTGCATGGGGTGTGCTCCGTGGTTCGGGAATGATTCGCTCATTGTAGCTCAACAGATATGATGTCTGCCGACGACATTTCGATATTTGCGGCGCGCATCGGCAGCGCGGCCCCGTGCGCCAACTCCTTGCCCATTCAGGCTAAACACGATTTCCTGACCCTTTCGCGTCACCCGGCAAAGGGAAAACCCGAGGTTTCTGCATGGCGGCGTTGCTCATAAACTGCCGGTCATGTCATACGACGACGTACCTTAACGTGCCCAACAATCAGACCACCTCCCGCGATCTTCCGATCGAACTTGCCGGCAGCGCGCGCCGGACCGCCGTGCGCTACTGGATCCTGGCGATGCTGTTCGTCGTCACGACGCTCAACTATGCGGACCGCGCGACGCTGTCGATCACCGGCACGCCGATCCGCAAGGCCTTCGGCATCGATCCGGTGACGATGGGCTACATCTTCTCTGCGTTCAGCTGGGCGTACGTGCTCGCGCAGTTGCCGAGCGGCTGGCTGCTCGACCGCTTCGGCGCGCGCCGCGTGTATGCGGCGAGCATCTTCCTGTGGTCGGCGTTCACGCTGCTGCAAAGCACGATCGGCCTCGGCGGCAGCGCCGCGTTCGCGGTGACCGCGCTGTTCGTGATGCGCTTCGCGGTCGGCATCGCCGAGGCGCCCGCGTTTCCCGCGAACGCGAAGGTCGTCGCGAGCTGGTTCCCGACCGCCGAGCGCGGCACGGCGTCGGCCATCTTCAACGCCGCGCAGTATTTCGCGGCGGTGGTGTTCTCGCCGCTGATGGCGTGGCTCACGCATGCGTACGGCTGGCACCACGTGTACCTCTGGCTCGGCCTCGCCGGCATCGCGCTCGCGTTCCTGTGGCTGCGCGTGATGAAGGACCCGGTCGACCATCCGGCGGTGAACCGCGCGGAACTCGAGCATATCGAGCAGGGCGGCGGCCTCGTGCGCTCGACGGCCCGGCCGAGCGCGGCGCGCGGCAGCGACGCGGCGTCCACGGCGCCTGAAGGCAGCCGCGTCGCGGGCTGGTACTACGTGCGCCAGCTGCTGTCGAACCGGATGCTGCTCGGCGTCTATCTGGGCCAGTACTGCGTGAACGTGCTCACGTACTTCTTCCTCACGTGGTTCCCGATCTACCTCGTGCAGGCACGCGGGATGTCGCTGCTGAAGGCCGGCTTCATGACGTCGCTGCCGGCGATCTGCGGGTTCCTCGGCGGCGTGCTCGGCGGGATGCTGTCGGACCTGCTGATCCGTCGCGGCGTGTCGCTGACGCTCGCGCGCAAGATCCCGATCGTCAGCGGGATGCTGCTGTCGATGGTGATCATCGGCTGCAACTACGTCGACAGCGAAGTGCTGGTGATCGTGCTGATGGCCGTGTCGTTCTTCGGCAAGGGAATCGGCTCGCTCGGCTGGGCCGTCGTCGCGGATACCGCGCCGAAGGAAGCGATCGGCCTGTCGGGCAGCCTGTTCAACATGTTCGGCAACACGGCCGGCATCGTCGCGCCGATCGCGATTGGCTACCTGGTCGGCGCGAGCGGCTCGTTCAACGGCGCGCTGGTGTTCGTCGGGCTGAACGCGCTCGTCACGGTGTTCAGCTATCTGGTGATCGTGAAGGACATCAAGCGCGTCGAACTGCGTCATCGCGACGCGTGAGCTTCGGCGGGAATGGAAGGAAGACGACGGCGGCCGCGTGCAAGCGGCCGCCGTTTTTTGCGTCAGGCCGCCGAATGCGCGACGCGCAGCATGTCGTGCACGCCGGATGTCATCAGCGCGAGAAACGCGACCAGGCCGATGTAGCAGAGCGCGTAGGTCGTCTTCGTCTCGATCGACGTCGCGTAGTACGCGCGGTTCTCCGGCGCGGCGGGATCGTAGCGCCACGCGCGCTTCAACTGCGGCAGCGCGAGGATCGCCATCACGATCAGGAGCGGGCTCGGCCGGTAAACGAACAGCGCGATCAGCACGGGCACGCCCGCGAACCAGATACGCGGCGACAGCACCGCGGTGATGCGCCCGCCGTCGAACGGCGACAGCGGAATCATGTTGAACAGGTTCAGGAAGAAGCCCGTGTACGACACCGCGAGCAGCAGGTTGCTGTCGTAGTGGCGCGCGGCCGCGTAGCAGGCCAGCGCGCCGAGCGTGCCGACGAACGGCCCGGCCAGCCCGACGTACGCCTCGGTTTCGGCATCGTGCGGCATCTCCTTCAGCTGGATCCACGCGCCGACGAACGGAATGAACGTCGGCAGCCCGACGTCGAGCCCGCGCCGCTGCGCGGCCAGATAGTGGCCGGCCTCGTGCACGAACAGCAGCGCGACGAAGCCGGCCGCGAAGCGCCAGCCGTAGAACAGCGCGTAGACCGCGATCGACGCGAGCATGGTGCCCGCCGACATGAGCACCTTGCCGAGCTTCAGGCCGCCGAAGATCAGCAGCAGCAGTTTCGTCATTCCTTGCGCTCCGTCTGCGGCGCGCCGGACGCCTCGGCGATGACCGGTACCGCGGCTGCCTTCGGCTTGCGGCCGAAGAAGCGCTTCAGCGCCGCCGCGCCCCCCAGCAGCGCGATCGCGCCGACCTTGAAGAACTTCAGCGCGAACGCACCGATCAGCGCGAGCAGGCCGAGCTTCTTCGCGCCGACGCCGACGATCAGCGCCGCGAGACCGTACTCGGCGACGTGGTCGGTCGACTTGTTGAAATCGGCGTAGCGCTTGCCGTCGTTGAAGCGGATGTTCGCGAGCAGGTCGTCGGCCGAGGGCTTGTACTTCGGCAGATCGGCGAGCGTCGACGCCATCGTCAGCGACAGGTAGCCGTCGCGGCCGAGCACGAGCGTGCGGTAGTTCACCCCGTCGTTCTCCGCGTTCGCGGCCGCGCCCTTGTCGCGGATGATCGCGGACCACACGAGCCGGTGCGTGGCCGCGTCGTATGCCGGCGCCTTCGCCCAGCCGACCACCTCGGTTTCCGGCAGGCCGCGCTCCTTGCGCGCGGCGTTGCCTTCCTCGGTGCCGGCCTGCAGGCTCTTCAGCAATTCGTCGGGTTTCCAGTCCTTCGCGTCGTCGTCGCGGATATAGCCGCTCGGCTCGAACGACACGACCGAGATCCAGTCGGCGTCCGGATCCTCGGGCAGCACGAGGCCGACCAGCTTCGATTCGTCGATCGAGTTGCCCATCGAGCGCAGGTAGCGGCCGGCTTCGGCGGCCGGCACGAACGATTCGCCCGCCTTCAGCTTCAGCACGGCTTCGTGCTTGATGTCGATATCGGCCGGCCCGCTGACGACGGCCTTGTTGGCGGCCGCGGCGGCGGCCCTCATTTCGACCTGCGCGGCTTCGGTTTGCGCGTGGCCGCGGGTCGCGGCGAATGCGAGCATCGCCACGCAGGCGACACGGACGGCGAGTTTTTTCATTGTTGGATTCCCCTGGACTGCCTTGTTGTGAATGTGCACGGCATCCGGCCCGAGCGTCGTGGTCGCGGGTCCGGCGCCGCCTCTCAGGTGGCACGGCGGCTATGGTAACGCAGCGTCGCCGTGCGTCAGGGGACGAAATGCAGGGGCGGAAGGGATCCACCGAGTGGCAGCCGGTGGAACCGGCGGAATCGGCGACGCTCGCCGTTCCGGAATGCTTACCTGTCGGGTAATGCCCGACGCGCGCAGGATTGCCTATCATCGTCACCATGAACTCGACCGCCACCGTCCATTCGCTCCCCTCGTCCGCCGGCCGTGCGTCCGGCATCGGCCCGCTCCTGCGTACCTGGCGTCAACGCCGGCGCCTGAGCCAGATGGCGCTCGCGCTCGAGGCGGAGGTGTCCGCGCGACACCTGAGCTTCGTCGAATCGGGCCGCGCGCAGCCGAGCCGCGACATGGTGCTGCATCTCGCGGAGCGCCTCGACGTGCCGCTGCGCGAGCGCAACGCGCTGCTCGTCGCCGCCGGCTATGCGCCGCTGTTTCGCGAGCGGCCGTTCTCCGATCCGCAGCTCGATGCCGCGCGCCACGCGGTCGAGGCCGTGCTGCGCGGCCACGAGCCCTACCCGGCACTCGCGGTGGATCGCCACTGGACGCTGCTCGCCGCGAACCGGATGCTCGGCGCGCTGGTCGCGCAGGCCGATCCGGCGCTGCTGCAGCCGCCCGTCAACGTGTTGCGGCTGAGCCTGCATCCGGACGGCCTCGCGTCGCAGATCGTCAACTGGCACGAGTGGCGCGCGCATATCCTGCACCGGCTGCAACGGCAGATCGACGCGAGCGGCGACCGCGCGCTGCATGCGCTGCGCGACGAACTGGCCGACTATCCGGCGCCGGCCGGCCAGCGCGACGACATGCATGCACGCACCGACTATGCGGACATCGCGGTGCCGCTGCGGCTGCGCACGGCGGCCGGCGAGCTGACGTTCTTCAGCACGACGACGGTGTTCGGCACGCCGGTCGACGTCACGCTGTCGGAGCTCGCGATCGAGGCATTTTTTCCGGCGAATCCGGAGACCGTGGATGCAATGCGCGCACTGGCGGACGCGTTGCCGGCGGAGTGACGCCGCGACAACGCGGCTCGGGAGGTTCCGGCGCACGGATGCCTTCTTCGAGCGGACGGCCTGTAAAGGTCGGTGCCGCCTGTCGCGTGAGCAGATGCACTCCGGCAGCGCCGCCCTCTCGTCGTCACCAGCCGGCGCGTGATCATCGGGCACCCAACTGCCCGGCGCAGGTGATCGCTCACCGTTTCCTCACGCACACCACCCAACGAATGTCCGCCGAAACATAGCGTTCAGCCGCCGCGGCAAACATGTGCGCGACTCGAACCCATCAAAATGCGTCGTCGCGACCCGAACTTCGGATTCGCGAAGTTTTGACCTAGCCATGACGGAAGCGAGCAAGTAGGCGCAATCCGTGCCCGGCTCCCGTCGTCTCAAGACCGGCAAATGTTCAATTTTGTTAGTACACCTTTCATTTTTACAGATCGAAAAATCGATGCCTGTCACGAAAGAGACACGAACGAATCGATGCGACCGGGATTGCGAGCGACGCCATGCAAGCCACAACACGATTTTTACATCAAGCTTAGGAAAACAAATGAACAAGCATCAACGAGGGTCGGGAAATTCCGTACAACGCGCACCGCGCAAGTCGAAGATCGCGCTTGCCGTTACAGTCAGCGCAGCCATGGTCGCATTCGCCGCTTCCGCGCCCGCGCGCGCCGACTATGTGCAGAACGGCACGTCGACCGAAACGTCGGCGGGCTGCGTCGGCAACATCGCCATTTCGGGCAGCAGCACGTATCCGGCCGCGGCAACCGGCTGCGACAACGTCGCGATCGGCACGGCGGCCGTCGCGAATTCGGGCTCGTCGACCGGCGCCTATAGCGAAACCGTCGCGATCGGCCGCATGGCGGCCGCGACCGGTACGTTCGCAACGGCCGTCGGCGGAAACGCCGTGGCAACCGGCGACCAGGCGACAGCGATCGGGACGGCTTCGGGCGCAGTCGGCACCCAGGCCACGGCGGTCGGTAACGGCGCGATCGCGAACGGCGCCACGGCGTCCGCCTTCGGCCAGGGCGCATTCGCAGTCGACCAGTCGATAGCGGTCGGTCAAGGCGCGAGCGCCACCGCGACGTTCTCGACCGCCGTGGGCAAGGGCAGCATTGCAGCGGGCGGTACGGCCCTCGGCTTCCAGGCAAATGCCGGCGCGGGCGATGCGGTCGCGCTCGGCGTCGACAGCTCGGCATCGGCGACCGGCAGCGTCGCCATTGCCCGTGCGACGGCCTCCGCCGTGAACGCGGTCGCCATCGGCGAAGGGGCGAACGCCGCCGACGCGAATTCCGTCGCGCTGGGCTCGAATGCGACCACGCGCGCCTATACGACCGTCAATAGCGTGGCGCTCAACGGCGTGACCTACAGCGGCTTCGCGGGCACGCCGGTGGGCGTGGTCAGCGTCGGCAGCGCGGGTGCCGAGCGTCAGATCGTGAACGTCGCGGCCGGGGCAATCAGCGCGACCAGCACGGATGCGGTGAACGGCTCGCAGCTCTTCTCGATCGCCAATCAGGTGTCGACGCTGACGACGGACCTGGCCAACCTCACGACGACCGTCGGCAAGATCTCGTCCAGCGTCCCGAGCGGCACGGTGATGGACCCGACAGACACCGCGATCGGCACGAACACGTCGGTCACCGCGACGAACGGCACCGCGGTCGGCAACGGCTCGAACGTCTCGGGCGACAACGGTACGGCTGTCGGCGTCAACTCCACGGTCACCGCAACGAACGGAACGGCCATCGGCACGAATTCGAAAGTCACTGCGGCCAACGGAACGGCGATCGGCACGGGCTCGAATGTGTCCGGCACGGACTCGACCGCCATCGGCACGAACAGCCGGGCCACGGCGAACAACGCGGTGGCGCTGGGCGCGAATTCGGTTGCCGATCGGGACAACACGGTGTCGATCGGTTCGCCCGGTGCCGAGCGTCAGCTGACCAACGTGGCGGACGGCACCGCGCCGACGGATGGCGTGAACGTGCGCCAGTTGAACGGCGCGATCAACTCCGTGCGCGAGGAAATGTCGAAGTACCGCAAGGACGCCAACGCGGGCACGGCGAGCGCGATCGCCATGGCGAACCTGCCGCAAGCCGTGCTGCCTGGCGAGAAGGTCGTCGCGCTCGGCGGCGGCACTTACGGCGGTCAAAGCGCCATGGCGGTCGGCTTGTCCGTCGCGACGGCGAAATGGCTCGTCAAAGGCTCGGTCACGACGGCGGTGTCGGGTCACGGCTCGTTCGGCGCCGGCGCGGGCGTCGGCTACCGCTGGTAATCGGCTACGACAGCGACGCGTCAGGACGCCGCTCCTGACGCCGGGCGGTCAGTCATGGGCGCCACGGCGCAAATGGCTGACCGCCGTCACGTATAAAGCGACGCCTGCGGCAATTCCCCCGTCAGCGCAAACCGCCCGACGTCGCGCAGCCGATAGTCGAGCGGATCGTGCAGCGTATGCGTGCGCGCGTTGCGCCAGAAGCGGTCGAGGCCGAGCGACGCGGCCGTCGCGCGTGCGCCGCACGCATCGAACAGCGCCTCGCCGTTGTCGAGCGCCGCGCGCTGCGCGACGATCTTCGCCTCCGACACGGCGAGCGCCACTTCGGCACGTTCGTCGGCCGTCAGCGCGTCGCGCCGCGACCATGCGCACTGCAACTCGACTGCCGCGCGATCGGCCAGCGATGCGGCCGCGACCGCCCGAACGCGCATGTCGCCGAAGCGCTGCAGCGTATAAGGATCGTCGCTCGCCTGCGCGACGCCCGAATGTATCCACGGCCGGCCATGCTTCAGCACATAGTCGCGCGCCTCGGCGAGCGCGCCTTCGGCAAGCCCGACGAACAGGTTCGTCAGCACCAGTTGCGACACCAGCGTGCGCAGCGTCGCGCGCGGCGCCGGCGGCGTTTCGGACCGGTGCAGCACGTCGTCCGGCGCGAGCGTCACGCCGTCGAAGCGCACGCTGCCGCTGTCGGTCTGGCGCTGGCCGATCGGATCCCAGTCCTCGTCGACCGTGATCCCGTCACGATCGGTCGGCACCACGCCGAATACGGTGCGGCCCGTTTCCGGATCGTGCGCGGACACGGTCATCCGCTGCGAGCCGCGCGTGCCCGAGCAGAAGCCCTTCACGCCGTCGAGCCGGTAGCCGCCGTCCGGCGTCGCGGTCGCCACCAGCCGCGTGTCGAGCGGGTTGACCGCATTGCCCCACCACCAGCGATGCTCGACCGTGCCGCGCAGATAGCGTTCGCGCTGGGCCGCGCTGCCCCACACGTCGACGCTCACGACCTGCAGGATCTGGAACCCGACCAGATGTGCGAGCGCGCTGTCGACGCGCGCGAGCTGGCGAATCGTGTCGTAGACCGCCGGCCACGCGGCTTCCTGTCCGCCGAATTCGCGCGGCACCGCGAGCGTCAGCAGGCCGGCGTCGGCGAGCCACTGCTTCTCGTCGGCCGCATGACCGCCCGCGCGGTCGCGCGCGGCCGCCGTTGCACGCAGCGAGTCGATCGCGCGCGCCAGCGCATCGGCGTCGATCGCGCGTGCATCGGAATCCGGCGCAAACGTCGCCGGGCCGCGGGGATCGTTCATGCGACGGCTTCCCGTGCAACGGGTTCGTGCGCCACGACTTCGCCGGACAGCGGCACGAGCGCGCCGAGCGGGCGGCCGGTCAGCCGCGACAGGATCTCGCGCCGCCAGTCGTCGTAGATCGCGCGGTACTCGTCGATATCCGCACCGAACACATGCGCGGTATGCGCGTATTCGTCATGCAGATAACCGTCGAGCCGCGCCTGCGTTTCCTCGTCGGCCGCGATCACGCGATCGATCAGCGCCTCGCGCTCCGCGGCCGGCAGCGCCTTCAATGTGTCGAACCACCACTGGACGATCTGCACGCGATGCCACTCCTCGTCCGGACGAATCCGGTTTTCGCCGTGCTCGCGCATCGCGCCATCCGCGATGCGGCCGGTCTTGCGCTGGATCCACAGCTTCGCGAGGATGTGCAGCTCGTAATGCCATTCGAACGCGAGGAAGCCTGCGACGTCGCGCACCGCGATATCGCCGATGCGCGCCCAGTGCGCGGCGACGAGCCGCTCGACTTCCGGCAGCGGATCGCGGCCCGTCAGTTCGGTCACGCGCTCGCGGCCGATCACCGCGTGCGCGCCGTCGTCGCCGAGCTGGCGCGACAGGATCAGCTGGAAATGCGGATCGTCGCGGAACAGCGTGTCGATCGCCTTCGCGACGACCTGCACGATGAACAGGTCGTGCGACGCCATCTTCGTGTAGTAGTCGGCGACGGCGGCCAGCTCGTCTTCGCTGCGCGGCTCGCGCGGCGGCGTCGCGAGCTTGTCGGGAAAGCCGGGACGATGGCGTCGCGCGACGTCCAGGAACAGCGCTTCCTCGAATTGTCCGTTCCATTCGCGCGGTGCGCCGATGGGCAAGGTCATGGGTATCGTTCTCTCAGGGTCTGGAAAAATGAAACGAGCCGCGCTCGTGGCGCCGCTCAGGTACGCCGGGTCACGTGTCGGACCAGGCGGTCGCCCGTGATCTGCACGGTCGATACGAGTGCGATCAGGATCACGATCACGGTCGCCATCACGGTGGTGTCGAAACGCTGGTAACCGTAGCGGATCGCGAGGTCGCCGAGCCCGCCCGCGCCGACGGCGCCCGCCATCGCGGTCGAGCCGATCAGCGCGACCACGGTGATGGTGAAGCCGCCGAGCATGCCGGGCAGCGCCTCGGGCAGCAGCACGTGCCACACGATGTGGCGGCGTTTCGCGCCCATCGCGAGCGCGGCCTCGATCAGCCCGCGATCGACTTCGCGCAGGCTCACTTCGGCAATTCGCGCGAAAAACGGAATCGCCGCGATCGACAAGGGCACGACGGCCGCCCACACGCCGATCGTCGTGCCGATCAGCACGCGCGTGAACGGCAGCAGCGCGACGAGCAGGATGATGAACGGCGTCGAGCGGAACACGTTGACGAGCGCGCCGAGCACGGCGTTCACGCCGCGCCGCTCGTAGATGCCGCCGGGCGCGGTCGTCACGAGGATCACCGCGAGCGGGATGCCGATCAGCGCGGCGACGGCGGCCGACGCGGCGACCATCGACAGCGTGTCGCGGATCGCGTCGAGCAGTTCGGGCCACCAGAGTTCAAACATAGCCGAGCACCTCCGCGTGGTTCGCATGGCGGCGCGCGCGCTCCAGCAACGCAGCGACCGCACCGCCGTGTGCCAGCGACTGTCCAACTTCATCCGCGCGCGGCGACGCGGCGATCACGAGGCGCCCCTGCGCATGCCCCTGAATCCGCTCGATCCCGCCATGCAGGAAACGCACCGAGCCGCCGAGCGCCGCCGCGAGCGCGCCGACGTCCGGCTCACCGCCGCTTTCGCCCGTATAGCGGACGTCGAGCACGACCTGCGCGCCGTCCGGCAGTGCGGCCTGCTCGGGCAACGGCTGCACACGTGCGGCCAGTTCGGCCGGCAGGTCATGCACGAGTGTGCTGAGCAGCGCGCGCGTCGCGCCGTGGCGCGGATCGCCGAACACGCGCCATACCGGGCCCGTTTCGACCACCTCGCCTTGCTCGATCACCGCGACCGTGTCGCACACCGCGCGGATCACTTCCATCTCGTGCGTGATCAGCACGATCGTCAGCCCGAGACGGCGATTGATGTCGGCAAGCAGTGCGAGGATCGACTGCGTCGTCTCGGGATCGAGCGCCGACGTCGCCTCGTCGCACAGCAGCACCTCCGGATCGTGCACCAGCGCCCGCGCGATGCCGACGCGCTGCTTCTGGCCGCCCGACAGGCTCGCCGGATACGCGTCGCGCTTCTCGGCGAGCCCGACGAGATCGAGCAACGCATCGACCTTGCGCGTGCGCTCGGCCTTCGGCACGCCGGCGATCTTCAGCGGCAGCGCGACGTTCTCTAACACCGTCTTCGCCGACAGCAGGTTGAAATGCTGGAACACCATCCCGGTGCGGCGGCGCAGCGCGACGAGCCCGTCCTCGTCGAGCGCGCCGACGTCGACGCCCTGCACGCGCACGCTGCCCGAACTCGGACGTTCGAGGCCGTTCACGAGCCGCAGCAGCGTCGACTTGCCGGCGCCGCTGCGGCCGATGATCCCGAACACTTCGCCGCGCCGCACGTCGAGCGTCACGTCGCGCAGCGCGGCGGCGTGGCCGCGCGGCGTCGCGAACACCTTGCCGACGTGGACGAGCGACACGGCGGCGACGTCAGCCCGCATGGCCGCTTCCAGAGGCGCGCCATGCGCGTCGCGTGCCGCCGCGCGGGCCCGCACGGCCGATGCGTCGATGAAACCCAGCGTATCGAACAGTTGCGTCATCGCTTCGCTCCGTCACGTTCAAGCATGCGCGGGATGCGCGGGTTCCGAGGCCGGCGCGGCGGCCGGCCTGTGCTGCGCGCCCGTATGCCAGCCCGGCAGCCGCGCGCCGGCGCCGAACAGCTTCTCGCGCAGCGTCGGCGCGGGATCGTAGTCTTCCTTGTAGATGCCGCGGTTCTGCAGTTCCGGCACGACCCAGTCGACGAAATCCTCGAACGACTCGGGCATCACCGTGCGCGTCAGGTTGAAACCGTCGATGCCCGTCTCGTCGATCCACGACTGCAGCTCGTCCGCGACCTGCGACGGCGAACCGACGATCGGCGCGTAGCGGCCGCCGAGCGACATCTGTTCGAGCATCCGGCGCACGGTCCACGTGCCGGTCGTGCTCTTGCGCGAGATCGCGTCGACGGCCGACTGGATCGAATCGGTCTTCACGTACGAGATCGGCTCGTCGAGCCCGTACTTCGCGAAGTCGATGCCGGTCGAACTCGCGAAATGCGCGAGGCCGGCTTCGGGGCTCGCGTAGCGCCGGTATTCGTCGAACTTCTCTCGGGCGAGAAGCTCGGTCTCGGCGGTCACGACGCTCACGCCGGCGAAAATCCTGATCGAGGCCGGGTCGCGGCCCTGCCGTGCGGCGGCCGCGCGGATATCGAGCGCCGCCGCGCGCGCGGCGGCCTTGCTCTGCCCGTTCACGAACACGCACTCCGCATGCCGCCCCGCGAACTCCACGCCGCGCGCGGACGAACCGGCCTGGTACAGCACCGGCGTACGCTGCAGCGACGGCTCGCTCAGGTGGATCGCGTCGACCGAATAGAACGGCCCGTCGTGCTTGACGCGCCGCACCTTGCCCGGCTGCGCGAACACGCGCGCCTGCGCGTCGCGGATCACCGCATCGTCGTCCCAGCTTTGTTCCCACAGCTTGTAGACGACGTCCATGTAGTCGTCCGCGCGTTCGTAGCGGTCGTCGTGGCCGATCTGCTGCGCGAGGCCCATTCCGCGCGCGGCGCTGTCGAGATAGCCGGTCACGATGTTCCAGCCGATGCGCCCCTTCGTCAGGTGGTCGAGCGTCGACATGCGGCGCGCGAACAGGTACGGCGGCTCGTAGGTCAGGTTCGCGGTCACGCCGAAGCCGAGATGCCGCGTGACCTGCGCCATCGCGGGCACGAGCAGCAGCGGATCGTTGACGGGCACCTGCACCGATTCGCGCAGCGCGGCGTCCGGGCCGCCGCCGAATACGTCGTACACGCCGACGATGTCCGCGAGAAAGATGCCGTCGAACTTGCCGCGCTCGAGCGTCCTCGCGAGATCGGCCCAGTAGTCGAGATCGGTGTAGTGCGCGGAGCGGTCGCGCGGATGCGTCCACAGCCCGTGGTTGATGTGCCCGACGCAGTTCATGTTGAACGCGTTGAGCAGGATCTTCTTGCGGTTCGGCGTCGACATGTTTCCTCCGTCACCACGCGATCGCGTAAAGCGAACCGAACGCGTTGTCGAGCGCACGGCGCACCGCCGGCGAGTGCTGGTAGATCGCGATGAACTTGCGGATGCGCGGATCGTTCACGCTCTCGGGGCGCACGACCCACTGGATCGCGAAGTTCTTGTTCTCGGTGCCGTCGAACAGCAGCGCGCTGTTCGGGTCGGTCGTGCCGGCGAGCTTGATGAAGCTCGGGTAGCCCTGCGCGAGGTCGACGTCGTCGAGCGAGCGCGCGAGCTGCGACGCCTCGAGCGCGATGATCTTCAGGTGCTTCGGGTTGGACACGATGTCGTGCGTCGTCGCCCGGTAGTCGGCGCCCGGCTTCAGCGTGATGAGGCCCGCGCGCTGCAGCAGCAACAGCCCGCGCCCGCCGTTGACCGGATCGTTCGCGATCGCAACGCGCGCGCCGTCCTTCAGCTCGGCAAAGCTTTTCACCTTCTTCGAATAGAGGCCGATCTTCATGATCGTGCCCGGCGCGATCGACACGAAGTTGTAGCCGCCCTGCTTCTTCGCGTTCTCGAGAAACGGGATGTGCTGGAAGTAGTTGACGTCGATGTCCTTGTTCGCGAGCGCCGCGTTCGGCGTATTCCAGTCGGTGAACTCGACGATCCGCACGTCGAGGCCCTGCTCCTTCGCCTCCTTCGCGGCAATCTTCAGCGCTTCGATCTGCGGACTCGTCGAGATGCCGACCTTCAGCGGCGCGGTGTCGGCGCGCGCCCCGGCCGGCAGCGCGACGGCGAGCCACGCCGCGAGCAGCGCGGCCGCCGTCAGGCGGGCCGGCAGGACGAGCCGTGCGAGGCGGACGGCGCACGAGCGGGCGGAAAAAACGGCATGCGGCATGGGAACCACTCTCCTGTCCAAGTACGGTATCGACGGATGCGCGACGCCGCGGCGAACGCGCGTGCGCTCTCCGGACAGTCGTCGCATCGGAAAAGGATCAGCCGATGATAGAGAGCGGCAGGAAGGCGGTCTACGAAGCGATTGTGCGAAGAAAATCGCGCGCGGCGATATGGCGCGCGATCGCGGTCGGCCCGGCGCCCGGCGCCCGGCGCCCGGCGCCCGGCGCCCGGCGCCCGACTGGCCGACTGGCCGACTGGCCGAAATCTCGGCCTGCCCGCCGGACGAATTCCGAAATCTCGGCCGGCAAGGGGCGGCCACCCTTTCCGCAGACGAAACAAATCCCTTGTGAATCAATGCATTAAAAATATTTCGGCAGGCCGGATTTCTGGCACGGGGGTTGCGTAATAGACGGCACACGATGCCGCGAAGCGATGCAGGCATCCCACAATCAGGAGACACGTCTTGCAGACCTCTATCCATACCCCGTCCCACCCGGAACCGATTGCCGAAGCCGGCGCCGCCACGCGCGCACGCTTCTGGCCGGAAGGCTGGTGGAAGCTGATGGAAATCCGCATCGGCATCATCCCGCTGCCGGTGTACGTGATCCTGTTCGCGCTGATCGTCGGTTTCTCGGTCACGGGCAAGGTGCCGGGCGAGATCTCGATGGCGATCGCCGTGCTCGCGTTCTTCGGCTTCACGTGCGCGGAACTCGGCAAGCGCCTGCCGCTCCTGCGCAACATCGGCGCGGCCGCGATCTTCGCGACCTTCGTGCCGTCGGCGCTCACCTACTATCACGTGCTGCCGAAGCCGGTGCTGAACCTGACGGTCGAGTTCACGAAATCGACGAACTTCCTGTACCTGTTCATCGCGTCGATCATCGTCGGCAGCATCCTGAGCATGGACCGGCGCGTGCTGATCCAGGGCTTCGTGAAGATCTTCATCCCGCTCGCCGCCGGTTCGGTCGCAGCCGCGATCGTCGGCACGGCGGTCGGCACCGCGCTCGGCCTCGGCGCGCGCCACACGCTGCTGTACATCGTCGTGCCGATCATGGCGGGCGGTGTCGGCGAAGGCGCGATTCCGCTGTCGATCGGCTATTCGGAACTGATGCACCTGCCGCAGGGCGAGATGTTCGCGATGGTGCTGCCGCCGGTGATGCTCGGCAGCCTGACGGCGATCATCCTGTCGGGTGCGCTCGACATGCTCGGCAAGCGCCTGCCGCACCTGACCGGCAACGGCCGTCTGCAGGTCGGCGAAAGCGGCGACCTGGCGCCGGAAAACGAAGAGATCCGCGGTCACGTCGACGTCACGCACATCGCGGGCGCCGGCATCACGGCGATCACGCTGTATCTCGTGGGCCTGATGGCGCACAAGCTGTTCGGCCTGCCCGCGCCGGTCGCGATGCTGTTCCTCGCGGTGCTGGTGAAGCTGGCGCGCGCGGTGTCGCCGCCGCTGCAGGAAGGCGCGTTCGTCGTCTACAAGTTCTTCTCGACCGCCGTCACGTATCCGCTGCTGTTCGCGATCGGCGTCGCGATGACGCCGTGGGACAAGCTGACCGCCGCCTTCACGATCGTCAACGTCGTCACGATCGTGTCGACCGTCGCGACGCTGATGGGCACCGGTTTCGTGGTCGGCCGCCTGCTGAAGATGTACCCTATCGACACCGCAATCGTGAACGCCTGCCACAGCGGACAAGGCGGCACCGGCGACGTCGCGATCCTGACCGCCGCGAACCGGATGCAGCTGATGCCGTTCGCGCAGATCGCGACGCGCATCGGCGGCGCAATCGTCGTCACGGTGACGCTGATCCTGGTCGCGCACTTCGGATAATGCACGGCCGCGCGCACCGTCGCGCAGGCTGCTTCGCACGCGCCGCCGCCGGCTCTGCCGGCGTGCGGCGCGCGTCATTGCGGAGGGCCGGTTGCGGAGGGCCGGTTGCGGACGGCCGGTTGCGGAGGGCCGGTTGCGCGTGACCGGTTGCAGGCTTCGATGAGGGCGAACGTGCAGAAGAGCTTCAAGGGAATCCCGTGGTGGGGTTGGGCGTCGGCCGCCGTGCTGTATGTCGGCGTGGCGGGCGCGGCCGTCGATTTCGCGTGGGAACGCGCGATCGACGCGCTGGAGGAAACCGGCGCGCACCGGCTCGACCTCTATGCGTCGAGCCTGAAGAGCGAACTCGGCCGCTTCGAGATCCTGCCCGGCCTGGTCGCCCGCCAGGACGGCGTGCGCGCGCTGCTGAAGGCCGCGCCGCCAGACCGGCCCGCGCTCGCCCACACGGTGAACACGTACCTCGAAGCCGTGAACCGCGACGCGGGCAGCGGCGCCGTCGACGTGATCGACCTGCGCGGCGAAGTGATCGCCGCCAGCAACTGGAACGAGACGATCAGCTTCGTCGGCACGAACGTGTCGTACCGGCCGTACTTCAAGGACGCTCTCGCGCACGGCAGCGGCCGCTTCTTCGGGATCGGCACCAACACCGGCGTGCCGGGCGTCTACTTCGCGAGCGCGGTGCGCGACGACGGCGTGCCGATCGGCGCGGCGGCCGTGAAAATCAGCGTCGACCCGCTCGAATCCGCGTGGCGCGCGCCGGGTGTCGCGGCGATGGTGGTCGACGGCAACGGCGTGGTCGTGATCTCGACCGAGCCGGCGTGGAAATTCACCGCGCTGCGCCCGATCACCGCGCAGCAGCAGCGCGACATCCAGGCGTCGCGGCAATACGCGGGCCGCACGGTCGACGTGCTGCCGTACCGCCACATCGGCGACCGCAGCGCCGCCGCGTGGTTCGGCACGTTTCCCGATCCGCGTCACGCCGGCCGCAACACGCGCTATCTCGTGATGTCGCGCCCCGCCCCGCAGGCCGGCGATTCGCTGATGGTGCTGCTCGACATGGCGAGCGCGCGGCGCCAGCAGGAGACCGCGTTCGTGTTCGTCACCGGCGCGTTCCTGATCGCCGCGCTGCTGGCCGGCTACGCGATCCAGCGTCGCCGGGCGATCGTCGCGCGGCTGAACGCGCAGGACGCGCTGCGCCGCGCGAACGACCGGCTCGAGCTGACCGTCGCGCAACGCACCGCCGCGCTGACGGCCGCGAACGAGCGGATGCAGCGCGAGATCGTCGAACGCGAGCGCACCGAGCAGCGGCTGCGCGATTCGCAGCAGGAAGTCGTGCACGCGGGCAAGCTCGCGGTGCTCGGGCAGATGGCCGCCGGCCTCACGCACGAGCTGAACCAGCCGCTCGTCGCGATCCGCACGCTGTGCGACAACGCGCGCACGTTCTTCGAGCGCGGCCAGCCGGCGCCGGCATACGCGAATCTCGAACGGATCGGCAAGCTGGTCGACAGCATGGCGGTGCTCACGGGCGAGCTGAAGACCTTCGCGCGCAAGCCCGACGTCGAGCGCGTCGCCGTGTCGCTGACCGAGGCCGTCGCGCATGCGCGGCTCATCTACGATGCGCGGATCCGCGACGAAGGCGTGCAGCTCGACGTGAACATCGCGCCCGGCACGACGGTATCGGCCGAATCGAGCCAGCTGCAGCAGGTGATCGTGAACCTGCTCGGCAACGCGCTCGATGCGGTGCACGACGCGCCGGTGCGGCGGATCGTCATCGAAGCCGCCAAAGTGGACGACGAGGACGAAGCCGGCCGCGTGCGCTTCACCGTCGCCGACAGCGGTGCCGGCATCGCGCCCGACGTGCTGCCGCACCTGTTCGAGCCGTTCGTCACCACCAAGCCGCGCGGCCAGGGCCTCGGGCTCGGCCTCGCGATCACGTCGCGCATCGTCGAGGCGTTCGGCGCGAAGATCGCCGCGACGAACCGCGACGCGGGCGGCGCGCAGTTCACCATCGAATTCGCGGCGGCGACGCCGCAGCAAAGGACAGAGCATGGAAGATGAGATTCGCGTGCTGGTCGTCGAGGACGATGAAAACGTCCGGATCGGCGTCGAGCAGGCCGTCGCGCTCGCCGGGTTCCCGGTCGACGCATTCGCGTCGGCCGCCGACGCGCTCGCGCACGTCGCGCCCGGCGCGCCCATCGTGATCGTGTCGGACGTGCGCATGCCCGGCATCGACGGGCTGCAGTTGCTCGAACGCGTGATGGCCGTCGATGCGCAGATCCCCGTCGTGCTGATCAGCGGCCACGCCGACATTTCGACGGCCGTCGGCGCGATGCACGACGGCGCGTACGACTTCATCGAGAAGCCGTTCTCGTCGGACGTGATCGCCGGCCGCGTCGCGCGCGCGGTCGAGAAGCGCCGGCTCACGCTGGAGGTGCAGGGGCTGCGCGCGGCGCTCGACAACTGGCAGGGCATCGAGGCGCTCGTGCTCGGCAAGTCGCCAGCGATGGCCGACGTGCGCAAGAAGATCCTGCGCCTCGCCGATACGTCGGTGTCGGTGCTGATCACCGGCGAGACGGGCACCGGCAAGGAACTGATCGCGCGCAGCCTGCACGACTTCGGCAGCCGGCGCGACGCGCATTTCGTCGCGCTGAACTGCGGCGGCCTGCCCGAGCAGATCTTCGAGAGCGAGCTGTTCGGCCACGAGGCCGGCGCATTCACCGGCGCGATCAAGAAGCGCATCGGCAAGATCGAATGGGCGCACGGCGGCACGCTGTTCCTCGACGAGATCGAGACGATGCCGATTCCGCTGCAGATCAAGATGCTGCGCGTGCTGCAGGAGCGCGTGGTCGAACGGCTCGGCGCGAACGAGCTGATTCCGGTCGACTGCCGCGTCGTCGCCGCATCGAAGGCCGATCTCGCCGAGCTCGCGGCCGACGGGCGCTTTCGCGCGGACTTGCTGTATCGGCTCAACGTCGCGCAGATCGAGCTGCCGCCGCTGCGCGAACGGCGCGAGGACGTACCGCTGCTGTTCGAGCACTTCGTGCTCGCGGCCGCGCGTCGCTTCGGGCAGCCGGCGCCCGTCGTCACGGCTGCGCAGGTGTCCGAACTGATGACGCATGCGTGGCCCGGCAACGTGCGCGAACTGCAGAACGTGGCCGACCGCTTCGTGCTCGGCCTGACCGGCGACAGCCTGCTGTCGTCCGGCAGCGCGCCCACGGCGGGCGGCACGCTCGCGGAGCAGCTCGCGTATTTCGAGCGGATGCTGATCGAGGACATGCTGCGGCGTCACAACGGCAACGTCGCGGACGCAAGCGTTGCACTCGGCATGCCGAAGAAGACGCTTTATCACAAGCTGCGCAACCTGCGGATTCCCGCGCGCGGCGACGCGGCGACCGACGGCGGCGAATGACGCGAACGAGGATACGCACAACGGCATGGATCGCATCGACATCTCCGAACGCGGCCGCATCAACGGCCATCTGATCCGCGGCATCACCCGCGCGCAGAAAACCTTCCGCCCGAGCGACTGGCCCGAACGGCTCGCGGGCGTCATCACGCTGTTCGTCGGCGAGCGGCGGCCCGGCTATCCGTGCGCGCTGTCGCGGCTCGCGATGCCGGTCGTCGACGGCGGCGCCAAATGCCTGTTCGTGTCGGACGAATTGCGCAGCGTATGTGCCGATGCATTCGACTTCGCGATGCAGTTCGCCGCCGACAACGACCTTCCCGTCGAGCTTCAGACCGCGCCCGCGCTGGCGGTGCGGTGATATGGGGGCGGCGTTCCGGCGCTCTAGGGCACTTCGCCGAAGAGCGCTTCGAAACCGTTCTTGCACAGCCTGAGTAATTCCTCGGGCTCGATCTGTCGGTCGGGCCGCGGGATGTCCGCCGCCGCACGAAGAGTGTCATTCACTTCGGTGAAAAATGCGCCGACGCCCGCACCGATGGACCTGCGCTGAGCATCCGATAACGTGGGTTCGAGGCTCCTCCAGATCGGGACAAGCTCGTCCTCAATTGCGCCGCCAAAAAGGAGCATCGCATCGTGGATGTAAAGCACATCCTGAGCGCGCTTTTCCGGAATCCTGTCGTCACGAATCAAAAGCTTCTGGACCATGAAGCTCACCGGATTCGGGATACGCAGGTCGACCAGTGCATCGCCACGCCCTGAGTCCTCGGCGGGAATCGTCACGAGCCAGGGTTCGTGCAACAGTATCTCGAGATGGCGCAGCTTCTGTGCAACGACGCCGGCATTCGCCTCCGTTGCGTCCTGCTCCATCCGCCTCGTGACCTTGTTGCGCCGCAAGGGGCTACCTGTCAGCGGCGTGAGAAATTCCGCGTAAAACCCGTTGGCTTGCTCGCCGAGGGTGTAACGCATCGCCGGCGGCTTGAACCCGCCGGCGAAATTCGGTTCCTCCTTGAAACCCGCGCTTTCGAGTGCCTTTTTGATATCTCCTTCGAGCACCTCGTGTTCTGCATACGCGACGTCGGCATCCTGCGTGAAGATCGGCGTGTGGTCAGACTTCCAGGCACGCGGCTCATACGAATAGAGCCGAAACGCCCAGCCTCCGATGAAAACGATCCTGGATCGCCACGGCGCCAACGTCATCGCGAGATTGCTGAAATCGGCCAATTCGCTCACGCACCTTCTCCAGTCACGTTCGCGAGGACGCCATGCTCCAGCTCAGCGGCCTGCTCTGCACCGCGCGCCGGGTGAGCAGAAACGTCGAGCCAGGTCTGGATGATGTCCGTGACCGGCAAACCATCTCGGTAGACGACACCCCGCCCCAATGATTGGGGAAAGCCAGGCTGTTGCAAGACGAGATCGGGGCGTTCACCCTCTTTGGCCCGACGCAGCGGTCGCCAGTTTTCGGCTTCCATCAGGCTAGGGACCCAGACGGTTGGCGGGACCCCACTGACATGGCCGACGCCGAGTGCATTGGCCGCGGCAAAAAGGCCGAGCGTGCCGCCTTCATTCTTGAGCATCTTGCGCAACTGGACGTCCGGCGCGGCCGGCAAAAGAAACTTCATCGGCACTGCCAATGCCGGCCTCTGGTATTCAGCCTTCCAGCGTTGTGCGAGTTTGCGCCGTTGCACGACCTTCAGGAACGGCTTCGTCTCGATGAAACCCTCCTGTTTGAGCGCATGGATCAGCCGCGTCGCCGTCATGACCGAAACACCGGCTGCACGCGCGAGGTCGGTCGCCGTGGTGTATTGCCGGCCCTCCGCACCGATGAGGTCCTCTCTCTTGATATCGATCGCGAGCAGGAGCTTGAGCATCCACTGGTTCAGATCCGAGAATGCCAGCCCCGGATGGACACTGCGACTGCGGCTGTAGGAGCGAGTCGACTGACCCGGACGCTCCGAAATATCCAATCCCGGAAATCGGACATATCGCGTTCCGTCGGCCGAAAGCACGGCGAAGGGCTCACGGTCGGCGAACCTGGCGTGAAAATCGGCCAATCGCTGTATCAGCGACGGCGGGGCACTGCCGACCCAAATCAGAATCGCAGGCCGCATCTTCTGCCGTTTCGCGTATGCACGCGCCTCGAGGACCGCCTGAGCAAAGAGCGCAATAACCCGATCGGCACGCCCCTCGTTGAACGTCTTGAGGTTCGCGACGTACGTTTGGCCCATGTCATTGCTCAGGATGAGGTCCCCGACATGATCCGGTACCGCAATCTCCTCGACCACGCGCCACCCGTCTGCTTTGTCGAACAACGTCCGGAAAGCGTCAAGCGCAATGCGCGCCGGCATAGGGTTCGGCAGCGATCTCATATCAAACTCACTTGGCCAAGTGAAATAACTTGGACGTGTTAAATGACATGGCCATGTTATGACCATCTCGAGCGTGCCGCAAGCGCCGCTCGATCCGACATCGCTTTCTCACCCTCATTGCTGATGCTCGGCCAACGGGGCCGCCGGGACCTCTATGTTGGCGCCAATACGGATGCAGCCGAGTCGTATGTGGCTAGTAGCTACCCTCGGCCCGACAAGCGTTTTCAGCCGAGCCATCAATAAAATTGATCGTCGCGATGAAAATTATGCGTTTTCCTTGCAGGTCGCCGTGATGCATAGTTGCGTCGTGTTGACGCACCTTTGAGTCTTTCAGCCATGAACATGCGAATCGAGCCGTCGGTGCTCGCGAACCCGGACCTGCAATTTGCGACGCTTTCGTCGGGCATCAGCCTGCCGTATGTCGAGCGGGGCAGCGGCGCGCCGATGGTGTTCGTGCACGGATCGTTGTGCGACTACCGCTACTGGGATCCGCAACTCGCGTCGCTGTCGGCACACTACCGCTGCATCGCGCCGAGCCTGAGCCACTACTGGCCGGCCGTCGAAGCGGGCATCCAGGACGAGTTCAGCTGGCAGAACCACGTCGACGAGCTCGCCGAATTCATCGACGCACTCGATCTCGGCCCCGTGCATCTGGTCGGCCATTCGCGTGGCGGCAGCGTCGCGTTCAACGTCGCGCGCCAGCACCCGCACCTCGTCGAATCGCTCACGCTCGCCGATCCGGGCGGCCCGCTGCAACAGCCGGGCGTGCGCGAAGCCGCGCTGCCGGCCGCCGCGATCGCGCTGCGCACGAAGGCCGTGAACCTGATCGGTCAAGGTGACGTGGAAGCCGGGCTCGAGATGTTCGTCGACTCGGTGAGCCTGCCGGGCGCATGGAAGAAGAGCACGTCGCGCTTTCGCACGATGGCGATCGACAACGCGAGCACGCTGCCGAAGCAGCTGCGCGATCCGCTGCCCGCGTATTCGCAGCACGCGGCGTCGGATATCGCGTGCCGCACGCTGCTGATCGACGGCCAGCGCAGCCCGAAGATGTTCCGCAACAACGTCGACACGCTGTCGCAGTGGATCGGCGATGCGCAACGGCAGACCATCGCCGGCGCGTCGCACGGGATGAACGCGGCAAGCCCCGCGGTGTTCAACCGTTTCGTGCACGAGTTCGTCGCCGCGTAACCCGCTCGGGCGGCATTCGTTCCGCCCGCTACTCCTCTTCTCTTTCAACGCGAATCGACGCGGCCCGGCCGCGTCGGTTCGTCATTCCATGGGTTACGCGATCGGCTCGGCCTTGCGCGTCACCGCATCCGGCAATCCGAACACGCTGTCGAACGACCAGTTGTACGCGAACGTGAAGATCGGGAAGAATACGATCAGCACCGCGTCGTACAGGAACGCCTGCAGCAGCGACACGTCGAGCCACCACGCGATCAGCGGAATCAGGAACGTCACGAGCGCGACCTGGAATCCGATCGCATGCACGACGCGCCGCCCGACGCTGCGCGTGGTTTCCGCACGCCGCCGCTCCCACGCCTCGAAGCCGAAGTTGTAGACGAAATTGACGGTGACGCCCGTCGTCGAGATCATCACGCCGAGCAGGCCGCTCGTCGTCGCGCTCGCGCCGCTCAGCATGCCGAGTACCGACGACGCGACGAGGATGCCGAGCACCTCGAACATCACGACGTAGACTATGCGTCTCTTCCATCCTTGCATCACCCATCACCTTCGTATCGAACCAGGTGGCGAGACTACAGCGGGCACTTCGCCCGCAAAAGTCAGGTGCTTTCAATTTTTCTGACAGGAGGCCGCACGTGCTGACCAGCGATCACATCGACATGCTGCTGACCGTCATCGACAAAGGCTCGTTCTCGGCAGCCGCGCGTGCGCTCGGTCGCACGCCGTCGGCCGTCAGCATGGCGATCGCGAATCTCGAGGCCGAGCTGGACCTCGTGCTGTTCGATCGCGGCACCCGCGAGCCGACGCCGACCGCCGCGATGGCCGCGCTGCTGCCCGATGCGCGGTCGATCGCCGAACGGCTGCAGGCGCTGCGCGCGCATGCGCAGCATCTGTCGGAAGGCGTCGAGGACACGCTGCGGCTCGGACTCGCGGCGGAACTCGACGGCGCACCCGTTGCGCGTGCGCTGAGCGCCGTCGCCGCGAAGTATCCGGCGCTCGCGATCAGCATCGTCACCGCGCCGCAAGATGCGATCGTCGACGCGCTGCATCGCGGCGCCGTCGATCTGTGCGTCGCGTACGGCGGGCTCGATCTTCATCCGCAGGAACAGATCCACGCGCTGTGGACCGAGACGTTGATTGCCGTCGCCGCGCCTGATCATCCGTCGATCGCCGAAGCCGCGCATCCCGAGGCGATCGAACGGTTGTCCGGGTTCCGGCAGATCGTGATCGCCGATCCGGAACGGCCGCTCACCGACGTGCGGCCGGTGATCGGCAATCGCACGTGGAAAGTGACCGACATGGCCACCGCGATCGCGTTGGTCAAGGCCGGCCACGGCTGGGCCAACCTGCCCGAATCTCTGATCGGCCGGTATGTCGCCGCCGGCGAGCTCGCGCCGCTGGTGTTCGCGAACATTCGTAACGGGCTGCCGCTGCCCGTGTATCTGCGGCGGCCGAAGCACACGGGGCTCGGCAAGGCGGCCGCCGAATTGGTGCGGGCGTTGCGGGCTGAAGGCCACGCAGCCTGATCGGGGCGTGCGGCGGGACACCGCCGGGCGCCCCCGTTCGGAGATAATGGATGGGCTCGACCGTTAGTTGCGGTATAAACCGACGCACCATGAAAAAACCCCGGTCACGCAGGCCTGAGCCTGCATGCCGGGGTTCTTCGATTCGCGGCTGACGGGCGACGAATCGCCCGCCGTTCACGCTCAGCGCGCCGCCACCTCCGCCTTGCCCGTCGCCGCATCGCCGACGGCGGCCGGCGCCGGCGCCGCACCCCACCCACCGCCCAGCGCGCGAATCAGGTTGACGGTCGACACGGCCTGCGCACCGGTCAGCTGGTTCGCCTGCAATTGCGACTGCAGCACCGACCGCTCGCTGTCGATCACGTCGAGATAGGCGACTTCACCTTCCTGATACTGCGTACGCGACAGCGTCGCCGCACGGCGCGACGCGTTGACGGCCGCATCCTGCGCGCGAATCTGGTCGTCGAGCAGACGCAGATCGGCGAGGTTGTCCTCGACCTCGCGGAACGCGACGAGCACCTGCTGCCGGTAGTTCGCGACCTGTTCGTCGTACTGCGCGCGCGCCTGCTGCACGCCGGCCGCACGGCGCCCGCCGTCGAACAGCGGCAGCGTCAGCGCGGTACCGGCGAACGGTCCGAGCAGGAACGTGCGGCTCGACCACAGGAACAGGTTGCCGAGCGTCGACGCCTCATACCCGAACGCGCCCGTGATATCGAGCTTCGGGAAATACGCCGACTTCGCGAGGCCGATCCGCGCGTTCGCCGCCGCCATCGCGCGCTCGGCCGCCGACACGTCAGGGCGCCGTTCGAGCAGCGCGGACGGCAGTCCCGCCGGAACCTTCACCGCGACCGGCACGATCGGCGTTTCCTTGAACGCGAAGTCCGCGGGCGCCTTGCCGAGCAGGATCGCAAGCGCATGCTCGGACGCCGCGCGCCGGCGCGCGACGCCGACCGCATCGGCCTGCGCGGTCGCCAGTTCGTTCTTCGCGCGCGACACGTCGAGCTCGCTGATGTCGCCTTCGTTGAAGCGACGCTGCACGAGCTTCAGCGCCTGGTCGCGCAGCTCGACCGTGCGGCGGTACAGGTCCTGGTCGGAATCGAGCTGGCGCAGTTCGAAGTAGTTCTGCGCGACGTCCGCCTGCAGCGCGAGCTGCACCGAGCGGAACAGCGCTTCGCTCTGCGCCTGGTCGGCACGCGACGCCTCGACGTTGCGGCTCACGCGGCCGAACAGGTCGGCCTCGTAGGACACCGTGCCCTGTGCGCGCCACAGCGTCGCGTTGGTCGGGCCCGTGCCCTGCGGCTGGAACTGCGACGCCGACGACAGCCCCTCGCGCGTCGGCCCGAATCCGGCGCCGACCTGCGGGAACCACTGCGAGCGCGCGGTGCGGGTCGCCGCACGCGCTTCCTCGACGCGCGCCGCCGCGGCCTTCAGGTTCTGGTTCGCCGCGAGCGCCTGCGCCTCGAGCGAGTCGAGCACCGGATCGCCGAACACCTTCCACCATTCGCCGCGATGCTCGCCGTCCGCCGGTTCGGCGGTCTTCCACGTGCCGGCCTGTTCGCCGGCCGCGAGCGTCGGCGCTTCCTTGAACGCCGCGGGCGTCGACACGTCCGGGCGCTTGTAGTCCGGGCCCACTGCGCACGCGGCGAGCAGCGTCGCGAGCAGGGTGCTCGCGGCCGCCACCTTCGCGAAGCGCATCAGGCCATTCGAGTTGTACATGTTGTCCATCTTGTTGTCCTCAAGCATCCGTAGCCGACGCGCCCGACGGCGACACGCCATAGCCGGCGGAGTCCTTCCCGGCGACGTGGATCTTGCCGCCCGCGAGCGTGCGCAGCACCACGTAGAACACCGGCGTCAGCATCAGCCCGAACAGCGTCACGCCGAGCATCCCGAAGAACACCGCGATACCCATCGCATGCCGCATCTCCGAGCCCGCGCCCGTCGACGTGACGAGCGGCACGACGCCCATGATGAATGCGATCGACGTCATCAGGATCGGGCGCAGCCGCAGCCGGCTCGCCTCGATCGCGGCCTCGAGCGGCGTCCTGCCGTCGTGCTCCAGTTCGCGGGCGAATTCGACGATCAGGATCGCGTTCTTCGCCGACAGCCCCACCAGCACCATCAAGCCGATCTGCGTGAAGATGTTGTTGTCGCCCTGCGTGAGCCACACGCCTGTGAGCGCCGACAGAATGCTCATCGGCACGATCAGGATCACCGCTAGCGGCAGCGTCAGGCTTTCATACAGCGCGGCGAGCACCAGGAATACGAGCAGCACGCTGATCGGGAACACCCACATCGCCGAATCGCCCGCAAGAATCTGCTGGTACGTGAGGTCGGTCCACTCGAACCGCACGCCGCGCGGCAGCGTTTCATGCGCGATGCGCTCGACCGCGGCCTGCGCCTGACCCGACGAGAAGCCCGGCGCCGGGCCGCCGTTGATGTCGGCCGCCGTGTAGCCGTTGTAGCGCACGACCATTTCCGGGCCGAACGTCGGCGTCACCGTGACGAGCGACGACAGCGGCACCATCTCGCCCTTGTCGTTACGCGTCTTCAGCTGCAGGATGTCGTCCGCGCGCTGGCGGAACGGCGCATCGGCCTGCACGCGCACCTGGTACACGCGTCCGAAGCGGTTGAAGTCGTTCACGTACAGCGAGCCGAGATACACCTGCATCGTGTTGAACACGTCGGTGACCGGCACGCCGAGCTGCTTCGCCTTCACGCGGTCGAGATCGACGTTGAGCTGCGGCACGTTGATCTGGTAGCTCGTAAACAACGGGCCCAGTTCAGGCGCCTGCTGCGCGCGCTTGATGAAGTCGTTGGTCGCGTCCGACAGCTTCGCGTAGCCAACCGCGCCACGATCCTCGATCTGCATCTTGAACCCGCCGAGCGTGCCGAGGCCGAGCACCGGCGGCGGCGGGAACACCGCGACGAACGAGTCCTTGATCGCGCCGTACTGCTGGTTCAGCGCACCCGCAATCGCGCCGGCCGACAACGCCTTGCCGTGCCGTTCCGAGAACGGCTTCAGCGTGACGAACACGATGCCCGCGCTCGAGCTGTTCGTGAAGCCGTTCACCGACAGCCCCGGGAACGCGACCGCGCTCTCGACGCCCGGCTGCTTCAGCGCGATCGAGCCCATGTCGCGGATCACCTTCTCGGTGCGGTCGAGCGACGCGCCGTTCGGCAGCTGCGCGAACGCGATCAGGTATTCCTTGTCCTGCGCGGGCACGAAACCGCCCGGCACGACCTTCGACACCAGCACGGTCGCGCCCACCAGCACGAGGTACACGCCGAGCATCAGCGTCTTGCGCGACAGCACGCCGCGCACACCGCGGCCGTAGTTCTCCGCGCCGCGATGGAACACCTTGTTGAAGCGCTTGAAGAACCCGCCGAGCACGCGGTTCATCACGCGCGTGAGCCAGTCCTCCTTGTCGCCATGCCCCTTCAGCAGGATCGCGGACAACGCCGGCGACAGCGTCAGCGAGTTGAACGCCGAGATCACCGTCGAGATCGCGATCGTCATCGCGAACTGCTTGTAGAACTGGCCGGTCAGGCCCGACATGAACGCGAGCGGCACGAACACCGCGACGAGCGTCAGCGCGATCGCGATGATCGGCCCGCTCACTTCCTGCATCGCCTTGTAGGTCGCCTGCCGCGCGTTCATCCCGCTTTCGATGTTGCGCTCGACGTTCTCGACCACCACGATCGCATCGTCGACCACGATACCGATCGCGAGCACCATCCCGAACAACGACAACGCGTTGATCGAATAGCCGAAGCCGAGCAGCAGCGAGAACGTGCCAATGATCGACACCGGCACCGCGATCAGCGGAATCAGCGACGCGCGCCAGGTCTGCAGGAACACGATCACGACGATCACGACCAGCGCGATCGCCTCGAGCAGCGTATGCACGACGGCCTTGATCGACGAACGCACGAACTGCGTCGGGTCATAGACGATCTTGTAGTCGATACCGGCCGGCATGTCCTGCTTCAGCTCGGCCATCGTCTTGCGCACTTCGTCGGAAATCTGCAGCGAGTTCGCACCCGGCGACTGGTTGATCGCCATCGCGACGGCCGGCTTGTTGTCGAGCAGCGAGCGCAGCCCGTACTCGGACGCGTCGAGCTCGATTCGCGCGATGTCGCGCAGGTGCGTGACGCCGCCGTCCGGCGTCGTCTTCACGACGATGTCGCCGAACTCGTCTTCCGTCTGCAGACGGCCGCGCGCGTTCACCGACAGCTGCAGCGGCGTGCCCGGCAGCGACGGCGACGCGCCGATCACGCCGGCCGCGACCTGCACGTTCTGCTCGCGGATCGACTGCACGACGTCCTCGGCGGACAGCCCGCGCTGCGCGACCTTCTGCGGATCGAGCCACACGCGCATCGCGTAGTCGCCCGAACCCCACAGCTGCACCTGGCCGACGCCCTGGATCCGCGACAGGCGATCCTTCACGTTGATCAGCGCGTAGTTGCGCAGGTAGGTCATGTCGTAGCGGTTGTCCGGCGAGATCAGGTGGACCACCATCGTCAGCGTCGGCGAGCTCTTCACCGTGGTGATGCCGAGCCGCTGCACGTCTTCCGGCAGACGCGGCAGCGCCTGGTTCACGCGGTTCTGCACGAGCTGCGTGGCCTTGTCCGGATCGGTGCCGAGCTTGAACGTGACGGTGATCGTCATGTTGCCGTCGCTGTTCGCCTGCGACTGCATGTAGAGCATGTCCTCGACGCCGTTGATCTGCTCTTCCAGCGGCGACGCGACCGTCTCGGCGATCACTTTCGGGTTCGCGCCCGGGTATTGCGCCTTCACGATCACGGAAGGCGGCACGACTTCCGGATACTCCGAAATCGGCAGCAGGAACATCGCGATCACCCCGCCGAGCAGGATGATCACCGATAGGACTCCTGCAAAGATCGGCCGGTCGATAAAGAATTTGGAAATATTCATGGGTTGCTCTGTCTGGTTGAACGCGGAAACGAAGCGGCGGGCCGCTTACGAATCCGCCTTCGCCGGTGCGGCCGCCTTCGCGGTACTCGCGAGCGGCGCGGACGGCGCATCGCCGCCCGTCATCGGGACCATGTGCGGCTTCACCTGCTCGCCGGGTCGTACGCGCTGCGTGCCGTTCACGATCACGCGGTCGCCGGCGGAAAGCCCGCTCACGATGACGCGCCGGTTGCCGTGCTGCATCCCCTGCTGCACTTCGCGATACGACACGCGGCCCTGCTGGTCGACGACGAACACGAACTTCTTGTCCTGGTCCGTGTTGATCGCCGCGTCGTCGACGAGCAGCGCCTGGTGCGGCGCGCTGCCACCCACCTTCACGCGCGCGTAAAGACCCGGCACGAGCGCACCGTCGGCATTGTCGAAGCGCGCACGCACGCGGATCGTCCCGGACGACGTGTCGAGCCGGTTGTCGACCGAATCGATCTCGCCGCTGCGCGAGTAGCCGGTTTCGTTCGCGAGACCGAGCTCGACCGGCACCTTGCGGCCGTTGCGCGCGCCGTTGATGTATTGCAGGTAGGTCTGCTCGTCCGCGTCGAACGATGCGTAGATCGGCGACACCGACACCAGCGTCGTCAGCGGCGCGGCCGACGCACCGGCCGACACGACGTTGCCGAGCGTGATTTCCGCGCGCGACACGCGGCCCGAGACCGGTGCCGTGATCCGCGTATAGCCGAGGTTGATGCGTGCCGTTTCGAGCGCGGCTTCGGCGGCCTTCAGGTTCGCGCTCGCCTCGCGCGCGGCGTTTTGCTTCTCGTCGTAGTCGCGCTTGGCGATCGCGTTGTCGCCGATCAGCCGCTGCGCGCGCTGCCAGTCGCTCTGCGCGTAGCCGTTGCGGGCCTGCGCACCGGCGAGCTGTGCCGCGGCACGGTCGACTTCCGCCTGGTACGGACGCGGATCGATCACGAACAGCACGTCGCCTTTCTTCACGAGCGCGCCGTCCTTGAAGTTCACCGCGACGATCGTGCCCGACACCTGCGGGCGCACGTCGACTTTCTCGACCGCCTCGAGGCGGCCCGAATAGCTTTGCCAGTCGGTGACGGTCTGCGGCACGACGGTCGCGACATCGACTTCGGGCAGCGGCGCCGCCGCCTTTTCGGGCGCGTTCGCGTTCACGCGCATCGCGCCGAACGTGCCGAGGCCGACGACGGCGAGCGTCACGATCGCCGCGGTGGCGATTCGGGAACGGGAGGTGCGTAGGATGGCCATGTGGATCTCCAGTAAGCGTGGATTGGTCTGGTTATTCGGAACGGTTCGGCTGGCGCGCCTGGAAGCGGCACTGGAAGAAGCGCACGGCTTCCTCGAGCGCGGCTTCGTGCGTCGCGAGCGCCGCGTGCGTGACGTCCGGGTAGCGGATCACCTGCGTGAGCACGCCCGATGAAATCAGGCAGCCCGCATATTTCTCCGCTTCGACGTGCAGCACGTCGTTCTGCGCGGTGACGACGAGCGTCGGCGGCAGGCCCGCGAGGCGCACCGATTCGAGCGGCGCCGCATACGGATGCATGCGCTGCGCCGCCTGCGGCAGATAGGCGCGATAACAGGCCGCGCATTCGCGCGCGGTGATGTCGGATGACAGGCGTTCGGCGTCGCCGATGCGCGTCATGCTCGGGTCGAGCATCGGCCCGAACAGCGCCTGCGCGGCGATCGACACTTCGCCGCGATCGCGCGCGATGAACGTCAGACAGTTCGCGAGCTGGCCGCCCGCGTCGTGGCCCGCGACGCCGATCTTCTTCGGATTGCCGCCGAACGCGCGGGCGCGGGTCGCGGCCCACACGGCAGCGCGATACGCATCCTCCGGCGCGGCCGGAAAGGGAAAGGCCGGCGCGAGCGAATAATCGACCGACACTACGAGAGCTGGTAAGCGTTCTGCTAAAAAGCGCGCGGCGAAATCGGCGTCGTCGAGCGAGCCGCGCACGAAACCGCCGCCGTGGAAGTAAAGCACTACCGGCAGTCCGGTTTTGTCCGCGCGCCGATAGAGGCGCAGCGAGATGTCCTGCGCGTAGCCGGGGATTTCCACCTCCGCGACCGTCAGTGCCGCGCCGGCTCTGGCTTCGGCGGGCAATGCGGCTTTCAGGAATTTGCTGAATTCAGAAGCGTCCATGACAATGCAGGATCCATTTCGAGATGGAACGAATTCTGGGTCCGGCAGACATCGGGATAAATGCCTATAATCCGGCAACACAATTCAACACCCCCGAACAATCCCAGGCTGCGTTTACCCACGAGGTAGCGCAGCCTTGTTGTTCCGGTCATAAGATTGCGGAGGTTGTGATGGACCGGCTTCAGGCCATGCAGGTGTTTACTCGCGTCGTCGATACAAGCAGCTTCACCAAGGCAGCAGAAACGCTCGGCCTGCCGCGGGCGTCCGTCACGACGATCATCCAGAATCTGGAAGCTTTCCTCGGCGTGCGCCTGATGCACCGGACCACGCGCCGGCTGTCGCTCACGCCGGACGGCGCCGCGTACTACGAAAGGTGCGTGCGGATCCTCGCCGATGTCGAGGAAACCGAAGCGAGCTTCCAGGCGAACAACCGCAAGCCGCACGGAAAGTTGCGTATCGACATGCCGGGCTCGATCGGACGGCTGCTCGTGATCCCGTCCCTATGCGAATTCCATACGCGCTATCCGGACATCGATCTGCAGCTCGGCCTGTCCGACCGGCCGGTCGACCTGCTGCAGGAAGGCGTCGACTGCGTGATCCGCGTCGGTGCGCTGCAGGACTCGTCGCTCGTCGCGCGCCGCGTCGGCCTGTTCGAATGCGTTTCGGTCGCAGCGCCCGCGTATCTGGAGAAGTACGGCGAACCGCAGACGATCGAGGACCTGAGCGATCACAAGGCCGTCAATTACTTCTCGAGCCGCACGGGCCGCACGATCGACTGGACGTTCCTGACCGACGGCAAGGAAGTCGAGGTCAAGATGAACGCGATCGTGTCGGTCAACGACGCCGACGCGTACGTGACCTGCGGGCTCGAAGGCTTCGGGCTGATCCAGCCGCCGCTGTTCATGGTGCTGCCGCACCTGCGCGACGGCCGGCTCAAGGAAGTGCTGCCCGGCCTGAAGCCGCTGCCGATGCCGATCTCGGTCGTGTATCCGCACAGCCGGCACCTGTCGCCGAAGGTGCGCGTGTTCGTCGACTGGATCGCCGAAGTGTTCGACCGCTGCCCGCTGCTGAGCGGCAAGGGCAGCCTCGACGCGACGTGCAGCAAGCGTACGTTCGAGGAAGCCGAGCGCGCGCCGGTGCTCGACACGCCGGTCATCAACGAGTGGGTCGCGTAAAGAGCAACGGTGGGGCAAGCGCTCCGCTTGCCCTCTACGCTTCATCCGCGCGCTCACCGGCCTGACGAGCGCGCGGCGCGGCCGGACCGCCTCACGACCCGCGCGAGCGCCCTCGCCGCGCCGACGCGTTGCCCGCGCACCTGCCGTCCACAGTGACGTTCGACCACGCCGATCTGGCTGCTGAGGAACGCAATGGTCTGCTCGATCCCGCCGCGCACGCTCGGGTGGCATCGAGCCAGAAGCTGGTATTCCGCCATCAGCGTGCGCGCGAGTTGCCGCCGGCGCTGCACCAGCGCCTGGACATGCTGCAGTTGCGGGTCGGCAAGCGGCTCGGCAAACCGGGCGCTCGACGGCTCGTCATCGAGCATGCACGCCAGTTCCGTCATCATGCGCGCATGGGCCCCTTTCCCCTCGAGCGGCAAGTCCAGCGAGCGTGCGATAAACGCGCGGGCCTGATGCAGGTGAACGACCGCCACCGGCAAGCGTGCCGCCTGCAGCGCGCACGCCGCTTCGCACTCGTAGCCGCCGGCCGATTCCACCACCACCAGCGTCGGTGACCACTCGGCAATCGCATCGGTCAACGATTCGATGCCGAACGTCTCGTTCCGGTAGCCGAACACGAGTCGCATCGACGAAGCGCACACTTCGATGATCTCGCGCGTCACGCCGACGCCGACGCAAATGCGCTCGGGCATGAGGTCCCCGCCGTCCGGCTGGTTCACGTCCGCGATCATCGACGCCCCCTTCCCGTGCGCCGGGAGCAGCAACCGGGGTGACCATTGCGAGAACTGATATAATCAAACTGTAATCTCGAATGGAACCGGTTCCATTTTCGCTCCGGTTCCGTCGATCGTGCGGCCGTTCTCCGCCACCGTGCGTTGGATTGCCAACGATTCGCGGCCACATCGACCCGGCAAGCGGCGCGGGCACCCTCGATGGCCATTCGATGTTTTTTTATCGACTTCACGATCAGGATTCCTCATCTTCAGGTGGTTCATGCGATTCCGAGTCGATCAGAAACCGGTCTCGATCCTGACCGCGCAACCATACTGGTTCCCGCCCCACTCCCGACCAGGACTGCCCCGTTTCCGGGTTGAAGTATTTCACCCGTCGCCGCTTCCCCGGCGCACCGCTCTGGGCGGGAAACACGTCCTTGACGCCAAATCCGAATTCCTCGATGCACTGCCGGATTTCGAGCAACACCATGGTCGCAATCGCGAGTCGCTCCCGAACCAGTTGCTCCTCGAGCAGCGCCTTCTTTTCCATGAACGACTTGTACACCAGCATGACCATCCTCCCCGAGCAACTCCTCCAGAATCCCATTGATTTGGATTACTAAAATGCTACGACACTCGATCCGAAGCTTCCATGTTCATGGCCGCCGCGTTCAGAATTGTTGACAATTTCCCGAATCGGACCCATGCGAACATGCGCCGCGGATCGCCGGCCGACATCCGGCGCCAAGCCGGGCGCGAATCCGCGCTATCCGCGTTGCGTCCGGCTCGATATCACCACACGCGACAAATAGGTGCACCCACCATGCACGTTCTATATCTCGAGGACGACACAACGTATGTCGAACTCGTCAATTCGATACTGGGAGAGGCGGGACACAGCGTGCATTCCGTCGCCAACGGCCATGAGGCGATCCGCCATCTCGAACGCACGGTCGTCGATCTGCTGATCCTGGACTGGGAGGTACCGGGCCTGTCCGGCTTCGAAGTGCTCAAATGGGCACGCGAACGGATCGGCGGCACGCTGCCGATCCTGTTCCTGACGATCCGCGCGCACGAAAACGAGGTTTTTTCCGCGATCACGGCGGGCGCCGACGACTACATGATCAAGCCGATCAATCATTTCGAATTGCTGGCGCGCATCAACGCATTGCTGCGCCGCGCCTATCAGGGCGGCGATATCCAGCAGGACGTACTGGACATCGGCATCTACCGGATCGATACGAAGGCGCGCGAGATATGGGTGAACGGCACCCCGGTGAAGCTGACGCCGCGCGAATTCGAACTCGCCGTCCTGCTGTTTCGCCATTTCGGCCGGATCATGCCTCGCGAAGCGCTGATCCGTTCGCTATGGGGACGCGACATGGCCGGCGCGTCCCGCAGCCTCGACACGCACATCTACCGACTGCGCACGAAACTCGCGCTTCAGCCGTCGAACGGCGTGCGTCTCAGCGCGGTCTACACGCTCGGCTACCGGATCGAAGCGGTCTGACGCGCGAGCATTCGATGCGCGGCACAGAAGAGACCTTTGCGCCGGCAAGGACAATCGCATCAGCCAACGCGCGATACGCGTCGCACCGCTGTCGCCCTTGCGGCATGGGGCCGCGGCGCGGTTCGCCGCCCTGATGGCCGTGTGGAATGCGATTGTTCCGCGCTGACGACAATTCAATTCGCGGCTGTGCCATTTATCGCAACCGGGCGGACACCTAGAGTAAACCCTGTCGCGCACCTCGTTGCGCATCGAACAGCCCCGTTTGACGGGACCGGAGCCAGCGCCCGCGCGCCAACTCCGACCAACACAGGAGTTACGTCATGAACCGCCGCCATCTTCTCTCCGCGCTCGCCCTCGCACTCGCCGTGTCCGCACCGGCCTTCGCCGATACGAACCCCCCGCAAGCCGGCGACTACGGCAACGCGTCGTCGTACACGCAACACAACAATGGTCCGCGCACCCGCGCCGAAGTCAGCGCGGAAGTCGCGCAGGCACGCCGCGACGGCACGCTGGCCTGGCTGCGCAAGGCGAATTCGTATCCGCAAGGGCTCGAACTCGCGCAAGGCCCGTATCGCTCGATGCCGGAAAGCAACCAGCTCGCTGGCGGGGGCCGGTAAACGTGCAACGCCGCGCAGCGGATGATCCGGTGCGCGGCGTCGTGACATCGCTGTCGAACACGCGATGAGTCAGTCAATTAGTTAGTCAGTTGCAGGAGCCTGTGATGAACGATCAACTTCCTTCGCCGCTCGATCATTGGGACGACACCACGCCGGTCTGGACGCCGTTCCGTTCGGCGCCGCGGTCGTCGCACTGACCGCCACGTCGACGTCTCGCTGATGCCGTCGTGCTGCCGTTACCGGCGCGGCACGCCGTCACGCCACTCGCCCCAGTGCGTGACGATGTCCTGGACGAGCGGATTGCCCGCGCGGTACAGGTTCTCGGTCGCCGGCGCGAAGCCGCCCTGGTCCGCGTAGTTCAGCAGGTTGTCCGCGCTCGTCTGCCCCGCATACGGCCGGTCGAAGTCGGACCCCGTGCGCAACACCGCGACGCGCGACAGGTCGACCCGCTTCACGCTCGCCGCACGCTTGAGCGCTTCAAACGTCGCGTTGTCTTCCTGCGCGGTCATGCAGTAGGTGCCCTTGCCGTCGGTCAGGATCTTCGTCCACTGACGCGCGCGCTCGCCGATCAGCGTGCCCGAGAACCACGTGTTGCCCGATGACGTGTCGCACTGGATCACCGTCGGCGGCCGGTTCGCCGGCGCATACGTGAACTTCGCGCGCGCGGCCTGAGCCTGCGCGCTGTCGGCGAGCACGACGTTGCGCGACAGCGCATACGCGGCATCGGTCAGCTGCGGGTTGAGCTGGAACACTTCGGTGCGGTAGTCGAGCGGCGGCTTGTCGTTCGGACTCTTCGTGTTGATGCCGAGAAAGCCCGTGTTCCAGCCGGCCGGAATCTCGCGCGCATCGAGCTCCCACTGCAGGCTGAAATCCACCAGGTATTTCGACCATGCGGCAGAGCCGACGGTGCCTTGTGCGGGGTCGACGCCCGCGATGCCCGAGATCAGGAAATACGTGCGGCGCAGGTCGAAGCGCTGCGAGAACGTGAGCGCCATGATCGTCGCCGACGCGTTCGCATAGCCCATGCCGGTCGTGACCACGCACACGTCCTGCTTGTTGCAGTGGACGTTCGGGTAGTCGGGCGACAGGCCCGGCACGGCGATGTCGCGCCACGGGCCGATACGGTCGAGCCACGCCTGGCCCTCCGGACCGAACATCGTGATGATCATGACCTTGACCGGGCGGCCCTGTGCACCGGTCTCGGCGAATGCGGCGTTGCCCGCGTTGTTGCCGGGGTTGTCCTGCGCGATCGACGGCGCGGTCGCACAGGCCGCGAGCGAGAATGCGGCCGCGGAAAGGATGGAGCGAGTCAGCATCGGCGTTCCTTGTTTCGGGATGTTGGGTGAGAACGGCTGTCGGAGACTGCGCGACGAGTATAGAACGCGCGTGCGCGATGCGGAACCCGACTACGAAACGGCGGGCGGTGCGGTGGTGTCGGTGCCACGCGGGTGCCACGCGGGTGCCACGCGGGTGCAACGCATGACGGCCATCGTCGGAATTCGCGCGCGATTGCGCTGCAACCGGAGTCCGCTGCGCGAAACAACGTCAGGAATACTATGCGTTTTATCGAGACGCCGGCCGTGCTCGCACAACCGCCACGCCAAGCAGCGCAACGGGCCCGACCGACAGCGCGATCGTCAGCCCGAACAGGAAATCGTTCACCGGTCCTCGATGCCTTCGACGGATGGCATCGATTCTAACCACGTCAAAATGATCCGCGGCGTGAATGCGGCGTCAGGCAACGTCGACGCGTGAAGGCCCGTCCACCATCTCGCCGATCACGGCCGCGCGGTCGAAGCCGTCGGCGCGGAAGCATGCGAGCACGTCGTCGACCGCTTCCGGCGCACACGCGACCAGCAGCCCGCCCGATGTCTGCGGATCGGTCAGCAGCGCCTGTGCGACGGGCGGCAGCCCGTCGGCGAGCCGGACGTCGGTGCCGTACGCGGCCCAGTTGCGGCCCGACGCACCGGTGAACACGCCGTCGGCGACGAACGCCTCGACGCCCGCGAGCCACGGCAGCGACGCATAGTGCACGCGTGCGGTGAGGTTCGCGCCGCGGGCGAGCTCGAGCGTGTGGCCCAGCAGCCCGAAGCCCGTGACGTCGGTCAGCGCATGCACGCCCGGCAGCGCGGCGAGCTCGGCGCCCGGCCGGTTCAGCTTGGTGGTGGTGGCGACCATCTGCGCGTAGCCCGCGGCATCGAGCTGGTTCTTCTTCAGCGCGGCGGACAGCACGCCGACGCCGAGCGGCTTGCCGAGCACGAGCACGTCGCCCGCGCGCGCGGCCGCGTTGCGCTTCACGCGCGACGGATGCACGACGCCGATCGCCGCGAGTCCGTAGATCGGCTCGACCGAATCGATCGAATGGCCGCCCGCGACCGGAATGCCGGCCTCCGCGCACACCGATTCACCGCCGCGCAGGATCGCCGCGATCGTCTCGTGCGGCAGCACGTTGATCGGCATCCCGACCAGCGCGAGCGCGAGAATCGGCTTGCCGCCCATCGCGTAGACGTCCGACAGCGCGTTGGTCGCCGCGATGCGGCCGAAGTCGAACGGATCGTCGACGATCGGCATGAAGAAGTCGGTCGTCGCGACGATCGCCTGCTCGTCGTTCAACCGGTAGACGGCCGCGTCGTCGGAGGTCTCGGTGCCGACCAGCAGATCCGGAAACAGCGCCGGCGGCGTCGCCCGCTTCAACAGCTCGGACAGCACGCCCGGCGCGATCTTGCAGCCGCAGCCGCCCCCGTGCGACAGGCTCGTGAGGCGCGGAACGGCGGGCGGGGTAAGGGTGGCTTCGGTCATCGTCGGCATCCGGTGAATAACAACGTTCCATTATCGACAATTCCGCGCGAGCGCGCCCGATACCCACATAATTGACGGCGCCCGCCGCTCCCGCCCCCATCTTCGTTCATGGGATCACCTCTTCATCGGCCTCGTGCTGTGCTCCGCGCTGCTGCACGCGATCTGGAATGCGTTCCTGCACGTCAGCGAGGACCGGCTCGTGCAGCTCGGCACGATGTCGCTGCCGTATCTCGCATTCGGCGCGGCCGGCGCCGCGCTGCTGCCCGCGCCGGCGCCCGCCGCGTGGCCGTACATCGCCGCGTCGGCCGCGCTCGAGGTCGCATACTGTTTCACGCTCGCGCGTGCGTACCGCAACGGCGAGTTCGGCCAGATCTATCCGATCGCGCGCGGGATCTCGCCGCTGCTCGTGTCGGTGCTCGCGCTGGCGGCGCTGCACGAGCAGCCGACCCCGTTCGGCTTCGCGGGTATCGCGCTGGTGTCGTTCGGCATCATGTCGCTCGCGCTGCGGCGCGGCTTCAGGTTCTCCGGGGAAGGCGTGCCGTATGCGCTGCTCACCGGCGTGTTCATCGCCGCGTATTCGATCTGCGACGGGATCGGCTCGCGAGTTTCGGGCAGCGCGCTCGGCTACATCGCGTGGGTGTACCTGCTGTGGAGCGGGCCGCAGCTCGTGCTGGTCTGCGCGGTGCGCGGCGGCCCGCGCGCGGTGCTCGGTTCGCGCACCGCGCTCACGGGCGCGGCGCTGATCCGGCTTTGAAGTGGGGACCAACGGACCCGCATGACGCTGCCGGGCCCATCGAACCGGCTCCGCACCAATCAGCGGATCGGCAGTCGACACGCGGCGTGACTCATCATGCCCGAAAACGGTTCGGCGGCCGTCGCGAAACGCGCTAGCCGCATCGCGCGCCGCCGCACACGAATATTCTCCGCACTGCGGAGAGCATGATTCGGCCCGGCGGCGGCGCGACTGTGCATCCCCTCACACCGTCGCCACGATCTCGCCGAACGCCCGCTCGTCGATCGCCTGGGCGAGCGTCGCGAACGCAATCGCGATCTCTTCCTCCGGCACGCATGCATAGCCGAGCAGCAAGCCCGACGCCGCGCGTTCGCGTTCCGCGTAATAGCCGGACAGCGGCCGCACGACGATATTGCGTTCGAGCGCGGCCTGCGCGACCGCGCGATCGTCGACCCCGTCCGGCAGCCGCGTGACGAGATGCAGCCCCGCGTCGCTGCCGAGTGCGTGCAGCGTATCGCCATAGCGACGCGCGACCGCATCGAGCAGCACCTCGCGGCGCTGCCCGTACAGCGTGCGCATCTTGCGGATATGCGACACGAAGTGCCCTTCCGCGATGAACTCGGCGAGCACGGCCTGCTGCAGCAGCTGACCCTCGCGGTACAGCTCGGCGCTCGCGGTCGCAAAGCTTTCCGCGAGCGGCTCCGGTGCGACCAGATAGCCGACCCGCAGCCCCGGGAACAGCGTCTTGCCGAAACTGCCGACATAGATCACCTGCCCGGCCGTATCGAGCCCCTGCAGCGACGCGAGCGGCCGGCTGCCGTAGCGGAATTCGCTGTCGTAGTCGTCCTCGATGATCCAGCAGCCGTGCTGGCGCGCGTATTCGAGCAGCATCCGGCGCCGCGCGAGGCTCATCACCATCCCGAGCGGATACTGGTGCGACGGCGTGACGAGCATCAGCTTCGGCGGCTCGGCCAGATCGGCGGCCGATGGCGCGATCCCCTCGTCGTCGACCGGAATCGGCCGCGTGGTCAGTCCCGACACGTTCAGCACGCTGCGCACGCCCCAGTAGCACGGATCCTCGGTCCAGATGGCGTCGCCCGGATCGGTCAGGAGCCGCACCGCGAGGTCGATCGACTGGTGGATGCCGGTCGTGATCACGATCTGCTCGGGCGTGCAGCGCACCGAGCGCGACGTGCGCAGGTAGTCGGCCAGCGCCTCGCGCAACAGCGCAAGCCCGCCGCCCGGCGCGTAGGTCAGCAGGTCCGGGCGCAGGCGTCGCCAGTACTTGTTGTGCAGCCGCGTCCACACGCGCGCCGGAAAGCGCGACACATCGGGCACGCCCGGCATGAACGCGCCGCCCTGGCGCTTCGACACGCCCGCGCCTTCGACGAGCCGCGTGCCGCGCACCGACAGCCGCCGCGCCGACGATGGCACCAGCGCCGGGCCCGCGGCCGGATCGGGCGGCGCGCCGACGATTTCGTCGGGCGCGCTGTCGGCGACGAACGTGCCGCGCCCGGTGGCCGAGTTCACATAGCCTTCGAGCGCAAGCTGTTCGTAAACCTGCGTGACCGTGTTGCGGGCGATCCCGAGCTCGGCCGCGAGCAGCCGCGACGACGGCACGCGCGTGCCGGCCGGCAGTTCGCGCGACAGGATCGCCTGCTGCAGCAGCCGATGCAGCTGTCGGTAGATCGGCTGTTCGCCGCCGCGCACGAGGCGCTGCGCCAGCCAGTCCGACAACACGCTTGCGCGCATGATTGGCTCCTGATTATTTATTGAAATGGCTCTGATTGTCAGAGCCAAATGTGATTATAGTCGCCTCCATGGGCTGCCAACGCGGCCGATTTTTATCCCACCGGACAGACATCAAGGAGATGACCGTGAAGAATGCCGACCTGCAGGCCCGCAAGAACGCCGCCACCCCGCGCGGCGTCGGCGTGATGTGTGATTTCTACGCAGCCCGCGCCGAGAATGCGGAGCTGTGGGATGTCGAAGGCCGCCGCTTCATCGATTTCGCCGCCGGCATCGCGGTGCTGAACACGGGCCATCGCCACCCGAAGATCGTCAAGGCGATCGCGGAGCAACTGAACAGCTTCACGCACACCGCTTACCAGATCGTGCCGTACGCGTCGTACGTCGAGCTGGCCGAGAAGATCAACGAGCGCGCGCCGGGCGACTTCCCGAAAAAGACGGCCTTCTTCACGACCGGCGCCGAAGCCGTCGAAAACGCGATCAAGATCGCACGCGCCGCGACCGGCCGGCCGGGTGTCATCGCGTTCTCGGGCGGCTTCCACGGCCGCACGATGATGGGCATGGCGCTGACCGGCAAGGTCGCCCCGTACAAGCTGAACTTCGGCCCGTTCCCGGGCGACGTGTTCCACGCCCCGTACCCGAACGCGCTGCACGGCGTGTCGACGGCCGACTCGATCAAGGCGATCGAAATGCTGTTCAAGGCCGACATCGATCCGAAGCGCGTCGCCGCGATCATCTTCGAACCGGTCCAGGGCGAAGGCGGCTTCAACCCGGCGCCGGCCGAGTTCGTGCGCGCGCTGCGCAAGATCTGTAACGAACATGGCATCCTGCTGATCGCCGACGAAGTGCAAACCGGCTTCGCCCGCACCGGCAAGCTGTTCGCGATGCAGCACTACGACGTGCTGGCCGACCTGATCACGATGGCGAAGAGCCTCGCGGGCGGCATGCCGCTGTCGGGCGTCGTCGGCCGCGCCGACGTGATGGACGCGGCGGCGCCCGGCGGCCTCGGCGGCACCTATGCGGGCAACCCGCTGGCGGTCGCATCGGCGCACGCGGTGCTCGAGATCATCGACGAAGAGAAGCTGTGCGAGCGCGCGACGCAACTCGGCGACGTGCTGAAGGCGAAGCTGAATTCGCTGCAGGCCGACGTGCCGCAGATCGCCGACGTGCGCGGCCCGGGCGCGATGATCGCGGTCGAGTTCCTGAAGCCGGGTTCGGGCGAGCCGGACGCCGACTTCACGAAGCGCGTGCAGGCGCGTGCGCTCGAGCGCGGGCTGCTGCTGCTCGTATGCGGCGTGTACTCGAACGTCGTGCGCTTCCTGTTCCCGCTGACGATTCCGCAGGCCGTGTTCGACGAAGCGCTCGTGATCCTCGAGGAAGTGCTGAAGGAGACGGTCGGCGTGCCGGCCTGAGTTCCCGCCCACTTCCACTGATTGCGCCGCCGCCGTCTTCATGACGGCGGCGGCCGTTTCATCCGTCCTTTTTCAAAGCAGGCTATTCATATGAGCACGGTTCAGGAAACCCTGGCACTGAAAGATCCGTCGCTGTTCCGCCAGCAGGCGTACGTCAACGGCGAATGGCAAGGCGCGGCGAACGGCGAGTCGTTCGAAGTCCGCAACCCGGCGACCGGCGGCCTGCTCGGCACCGTGCCGGCGATGGGCACGGCCGAGACGCGTCACGCGATCGAAGCCGCGAACGCCGCATGGCCGGCGTGGCGCAAGAAGACCGCGAAGGAACGCGCGGCGATCCTGCGCAAGTGGCACGACCTGATGATGGAAAACGCCGACGACCTCGCGCTGATCCTCACCACCGAGCAGGGCAAGTCGCTGGCCGAGGCGAAGGGCGAGATCGGCTACGCGGCATCGTTCCTCGAGTGGTTCGCGGAAGAAGGCAAGCGCGTGTACGGCGACACGATCCCGACGCCGGCGAGCGACAAGCGCATCGTCGTGACGAAGGAAGCGATCGGCGTGTGCGCGGCGATCACGCCGTGGAACTTCCCGGCGGCGATGATCACCCGCAAGGTCGGCCCGGCGCTCGCGGCGGGCTGCCCGATCGTCGTGAAGCCGGCCGAGGCGACGCCGTTCTCCGCGCTCGCGATGGCCGTGCTGGCCGAGCGTGCGGGCGTGCCGGCCGGCGTGTTCAGTGTCGTCACGGGCGACCCGAAGGCGATCGGCGGCGAGCTGACGTCGAACCCGATCGTGCGCAAGCTGTCGTTCACCGGCTCGACGCCGGTCGGCCGTCTGCTGATGGCGCAATGCGCGACGACGGTCAAGAAGGTGTCGCTGGAGCTTGGTGGCAACGCGCCGTTCATCGTGTTCGACGATGCCGATCTCGATGCCGCCGTGCAGGGCGCGATCGCGTCGAAGTACCGCAACAGCGGCCAGACGTGCGTGTGCACGAACCGCTTCTACGTGCACGAAGCCGTGTACGACCAGTTCGCGCAGAAGCTCGCGACGGCGGTCGGCCAGCTGAAGGTCGGTCGCGGCACGGAGCCGGGCGTCACGCAGGGTCCGCTGATCAACGAAGCGGCCGTGCTGAAGGTCGAGGCGCACATCGAGGACGCGCTCGCGAAGGGCGCGACCGTCGTGACGGGCGGCAAGCGCCATGCGCTCGGCCACGGCTTCTTCGAGCCGACCGTGCTGACGGGCGTCACGCCGGCGATGAAGGTCGCTAAGGAAGAGACGTTCGGGCCGCTTGCGCCGCTGTTCAAGTTCAGCAGCGACGACGAGGTGATCCGCCTCGCGAACGACACCGAGTTCGGTCTCGCCGCCTACTTCTTCAGTCGCGACATCGGCCGCGTGTGGAAGGTCGCCGAAGCGCTCGAATACGGGATGGTCGGCGTGAACACGGGCCTGATCTCGAACGAAGTCGCACCGTTCGGCGGCGTCAAGCAGTCGGGCCTCGGCCGCGAAGGCTCACACTACGGCATCGACGACTACGTCGTGATCAAGTACCTCTGCCTGGCTGTTTGATGGTTCAAGGCCTGTCGCGTCCGTGACAGGCCCTGACCGCCCGGCCGGAACCGGGCGGTCACGACGCGGGCCGGTACCCCTCTCCGCCGTGTCCGCGTCACCTCCGCGCCCCGCTTTCACCGAAACACGTTCACCGCATCCACCAGCCGCGTCGCCTGCTGCTTGAGGCTCTCCGACGCCGCCGTGCTTTGCTCGACCAGCGCCGCGTTCTGCTGCGTGATGTTGTCCAGATGCACGACCGCCTGATCGACCTGCGCGACGCCGGTGCTCTGCTCGGCCGTCGACGAGCTGATTTCCGCGATCAGGTCCGACACGCGCTTCACCTGCGTGACGATGTCCTCCATCGTCTTGCCGGCGCCGTCAACGATGCGTGCGCCGGATTCGACCCGGTCGACGCTCGCGCCGATCAGCGTCTTGATTTCCTTCGCCGCGTTCGCGCTGCGCTGCGCGAGCGCCCGTACCTCGCCGGCGACCACCGCGAAACCGCGGCCCTGATCGCCCGCGCGCGCCGCTTCGACCGCCGCGTTCAGCGCGAGGATGTTGGTCTGGAACGCGATCCCGTCGATCACGCCGATGATGTCGGCAATCTTGCGCGAACTCGCCGTGATGTCGTTCATCGTCGCGACGACCTCGCTCACCGCCTGCCCGCCGCGCTCGGCCGCGTCGCTCGCGGACACCGACAACTGGTTCGCCTGCAGCGCCGTCTCCGCATTGCTCGACACCGTGGCCGTCATCTCGGCCATCGATGCGGCCGTCTGCTGCACGCTGGTGGACGCCTGCTCGGTGCGCGCGCTCAGGTCGTTGTTGCCTTGCGCGATCTCGTTGCTCGCGCGCTGCACGTTGTGCACCTGCTCGCTGACGTCGTCGACGAGCCAGCGAAACATCAATCCGAGCTGGTTGATCGTGCGCAGCGTCATGCCGATCTCGTCGACGCGATCCATCGCGACGCCGGTGCGGCTCTCGCCGGTCGCGACGCGCAACGCCTGATCGCGCAACTGCATCAGCGGCCGTGCGATCTGTGCGTCGAGCCACAGCCCGGCGGCAACCGACACGCCGGCCGTCGCCGCCGCGAACGCCGCGAGCCCACCACCAGTCAGCCCGCAGGCCCAGCCCGCGCCGACGACGGCCGGCACGAGCACGCACAGCGTCGAATGCAGCCGCGCCCGTACCGACATCGTCTGGAACAGTGACGCAATGCGCATCAGCCCGGTCCGGACGATCAGCCCCTTGTGGAAACGGCGGTTGCCGGCCTTGCCTTCGCGGAACGCGCGATACAGCGCGTCCGCCGCCGCGATCTCGTCGCGCGACGCCTTCGTGCGCACCGACATGTAGCCCGTCGGCTGCCCGTTGCGCATCACCGGCACCGTATTCGAGCGCACCCAGTAGTGATCGCCGTTCTTGCGGCGGTTCTTCACGAGTGCGGTCCACGGTTCGCCGTTCTTCAGCGTCGCCCACATGTCGGCGAACGCCTCTTTCGGCATGTCCGGATGCCGCACGACGTTGTGCGGCTGACCTTCGATCTCTTCGGGAGAAAATCCGCTGACCTGGATGAACGCGGCATTCGCGTACTTGATGTAACTGTCCGCGTCGGTGGTCGACATCAGCGTCGCGTCGTCGGGAAATTCGAATTCGCGTTGCGTGACAGGCTGGTTATTGCGCATGGTGTGGAGTTCCGGGTTGCGGATCTTGCGTCCGCTTGTGGATGGGATCGAGACCGTACGCAGCGCGGTCGGCCCGCGTGCGTTCGGTCACACTCCTGCGCTTTCGGCAAATCTGACGAAAACCTTATGCCGGGCACGGGTAAATATGCATTAGATTTGCATCATCTTGATTCAGCCGAATATTTTGTTTATACGTGAATCAAAAAATCCATTTTTATCCGATACTCATTCGAATCTCGTCAAATCGGAAACCCCGAGATTCGCCGCCGACGATTACCGAAACACGTTCACCGCATCCACCAGCCGCGTCGCCTGCTGCTTGAGGCTTTCCGACGCCGCCGCGCTTTGCTCGACCAGCGCCGCGTTCTGCTGCGTGATGTTGTCCAGATGCACGACCGCCTGATCGACCTGCGCGACGCCGGTGCTCTGCTCGGCCGTCGACGAGCTGATTTCCGCGATCAGGTCCGACACGCGCTTCACCTGCGTGACGATGTCCTCCATCGTCCTGCCCGCATCGTCGACCCGCCGGGCACCCGACTCGACCCGGTCGACGCTCGCGCCGATCAGCGTCTTGATTTCCTTCGCCGCGTTCGCGCTGCGCTGCGCGAGCGCCCGCACCTCGCCGGCAACCACTGCGAAACCACGCCCCTGTTCGCCCGCGCGCGCCGCCTCGACTGCCGCGTTCAGCGCCAGAATGTTGGTCTGGAACGCGATCCCGTCGATCACGCCGATGATGTCGGCGATCTTGCGCGAGCTCTCAGTGATGTCGCGCATCGTCGTGACGACCTCGCTCACCGCCTGGCCGCCGCGTTCGGCCGCATCGCTCGCGGACACCGCAAAGCGATTCGCCTGCAGCGCAGTCTCCGCATTGCTGTCGACGGTGGCCGTCATCTCGGCCATCGATGCGGCAGTCTGCTGCACGCTCGACGCGGCCTGTTCGGTGCGCGCGCTCAGGTCGTTGTTGCCTTGCGCGATCTCGTTGCTCGCGCGCTGCACGTTGTGCACCTGCTCGCTGACGTCGTCGACGAGCCAGCGGAACATCAGCCCCAGCTGGTTGATCGTGCGCAGCGTCATGCCGATCTCGTCGACGCGGTTCATCCGCACGCCACGCCGGCTTTCGCCGGTCGCGACGTTCAGCGCCTGGTCGTGCAGCTGCTTCAGCGGACGCACGATCTGCGCATCGAGCCACAGCCCGGCCGCCACCGACACGCCGGCCGTCGCGGCCGCGAACGCCGCGAGCCCGCCACCGGTCAGCCCGCAGGCCCAGCCTGCGCCGACGACCGCTGGCGCCAGCACACACAGCGCCGCATGAACGCGCGCGCGCACCGACATCGTTTGCGGCAGCGACGCGATGCGCAGCAGCCCGGTCCGGACGATCAAGCCCTTGTGAAAGCGGCGCTGGCCCGCCTTGCCCTCGCTGAACGCGCGATACAGCGGGTCGACGGCCGCGACCTCGTCGCGCGGCGCCCTGGTGCGCACCGACATGTAGCCGTGCGGCGCGCCGTTGCGCATCACGGGCACCGCGTTCGCGCGCACCCAGTAATGGTCGCCGTTCTTGCGGCGGTTCTTCACGAGCGCGGTCCACGGTTCGCCGTTCTTCAGCGTCGCCCACATGTCGGCGAACGCCTCCTTCGGCATGTCCGGGTGCCGCACGACGTTGTGCGGCTGGCCGACGAGTTCGTCGGTCGAGAAGCCGCTCACGTGCGCGAACGTCGTGTTCGCGTAGGTGATGATGCTATCGGCATCGGTGGTCGACATCAGCGTGACGTCGTCGGGGAATTCGAATTCTTGCTGGGTGACAGGCTGGTTGTTGCGCATGCAGGGCTCCGAAAGGCGGATCCGGCACAGGATCCGCGCGGCGCGAAAATCACGCTCAGTAGCCGAAAAACGGTTTATCGCTTCACGACGGTCTCCTCCAACTGTCGGCAATTTCCGGAAAAACCTTAATCCGGATGCGCGTAAAATCTCGAATTCGGCCTTCAGGATGATTTCGATCAAATAATCCCGTGATAAACACGCCCGGCGCTTTGCGGGATGCAATTCGATTGCGTTATGGGATAGCGTCAAGCGACGCACCAATTCAGGCAATCGTTGCGCGTAACGAAACGACTCAGCCTGATCGGCTTCATTCAACCGGCATTCTCGAACGTATTTCCGTTCGCCCAACACGACCCACCCGGAGAACGACCTTGCAGACCCCGCGGCGGCCGCCTGCCACGCCGAAGATCCTCGTCAGCATGTGCGTGCTCGGTCACCCCGTCCGATACAACGGCTCGGCGAAGACCGCCGCGCACGAAACGCTCGCACGGTGGCAGCGTGAAGGGCGTCTGGTGCCCGTGTGTCCCGAACTCGCCGGGGGCATGAGCGTGCCGCGTCCACCCGCCGAAATCGCGAACGGCGAATCGGGGCAACGCGTTCTGGCGGGTGCCGCGCGCATCGTCGACGTGCACGGTACCGACGTGACAGCGCAGTTCGTCGACGGCGCGCAAACCGCACTTGCGCTGGCACGCGCGCACGATTGCCGCTTCGCGATCCTGGCGGACGGGAGTCCGTCGTGCGGAAGCCGTTTCATTTACGACGGGAGTTTTGCGGGCCGGCGGCATGCCGGCGCCGGCGTGACGGCGGCACTGCTGCGCCAGCATGGCGTGGAGGTATTCGCGGACACCGAGATCGACGCGCTCGCCGCGCGCCTCGCGCAATCATCGTCCGCTGAATGACGATGTGGCCGGCACGAAGATCGCGCGGCCACATCGTTCGAAAAGGAAACACGGTGAAGCAGCGCGCATGCCGCTCGCGCTTCACCGCATCACGGGATCACACGCGTTCGATCGCGATGGCGATGCCCTGGCCGACGCCGATGCACATCGTGCACAGCGCGAAGCGGCCGTTGGTGCGATGCAGCTGGTACATCGCGGTCGTGACCAGACGCGCGCCCGACGCGCCGAGCGGGTGGCCGAGCGCGATCGCGCCGCCGTTCGGGTTCACGCGGGGATCGTCGTCGGCGACGCCGAGCATGCGCAGCACCGCCAGCCCCTGCGACGCGAACGCTTCGTTCAGCTCGATCACGTCGAACTGGTCGATCGTCATCCCGAGCCGCGCGAGCAGCTTCTGCGTGGCCGGCGCGGGGCCGATGCCCATCACGCGCGGCGCGACGCCGGCCGTCGCGATGCCGAGCACGCGGGCGCGCGGCGTCAGGCCGAAGCGCTTCGCGGTAGCCTCGTTCGCGAGCAGCAGCGCAGCGGCGCCGTCGTTGACACCCGACGCGTTGCCGGCCGTCACCGAGCCGTCCGGACGCACGACGCCCTTCAGCTTCGCGAGCGCCTCGAGCGACGTTTCGCGCGGATGCTCGTCACGCGAAAAGACGACCGGATCGCCCTTCTTCTGCGGAATCGTAACCGACACGATTTCCTCGGCGAGCGTGCCGTCCTGTTGCGCTCGCGCGGCCTTCTGCTGGCTGCGCAGCGCGAACAGATCCTGATCGGCGCGGCTGATGTGGTAGTCGACCGCGACGTTCTCGCCCGTCTCCGGCATCGAATCCACGCCATGCAGCTGTTTCATCAGCGGATTGACGAAACGCCAGCCGATCGTCGTGTCGTAGATGTCGGCCTGGCGCGCGAACGCGCTGGCGGCCTTGCCCATCACGAACGGCGCACGCGTCATGCTTTCGACGCCGCCGGCCACCATCAGCGCGGCCTCGCCCGACTTGATCGCGCGCGCGGCCACGCCGACCGCGTCCATCCCGGAACCGCACAGCCGGTTGATCGTCGAACCCGGCACACCCTGCGGCAGGCCCGCGAGCAGCGCGGACATGCGCGCGACGTTGCGGTTGTCCTCGCCGGCCTGGTTCGCGCAGCCGTAGATCACGTCGTCGATGGCCGTCCAGTCGACGTCCCGGTTGCGCTCGACGAGCGCCTTGAGCGGCACCGCGCCGAGGTCGTCGGCGCGTACGCCGGACAGCGCACCGCCGTAACGGCCGATCGGGGTACGAATCGCATCACACAGAAAAGCTTCGGTCATCAGTGTCTCCGGTCTCATGCAAGGCTGGGAAATGAAGGAAACGCGCCCCTTGCATTGCCCGCCGGGATGCGCTTAAATGTTCTACATACGAACATAAGATCGTGTATCGAACGTTCAACGCATCATAGGGAGTGCGGGGACGACCTGTCAAGCGCCCGGTCGGCGGGGCGGTTGGCGTGTCAGGCCCCATGCGCTATCTTCTCGGCTGCACGACAATCCGACCGTTCATGACAACCGAAGACATCCAGACGAAACCCGGCGACTCCTATGTGCAGTCGTTCGCGCGCGGCCTCGCGGTGATCCGCGCGTTCGACGCCCAGCGCCCGGAGCAGACGCTCACCGAGGTCGCCTCGGCCACCGGGCTGACCCGCGCGGGCGCGCGCCGGATCCTGCTGACGCTGCAGACGCTCGGCTACGTCGAGGCCGACGGCCGGCTGTTCCGGCTCACGCCGAAGATCCTCGAGCTCGGCTTCGCGTATCTCACGTCGATGCCGTTCTGGAATCTCGCCGATCCGGTGATGGAGCAATTGTCCGCGCAGATCCACGAAAGCTGCTCGGCGGCCGTGCTCGACCGCACCGAGATCGTCTACGTGCTGCGCGTGCCGACCCGCAAGATCATGACGATCAACCTGTCGATCGGCAGCCGCCTGCCCGCGTACTGCACGTCGATGGGCCGCGTGCTGCTGTCCGCGCTCGACGACGCGGCGCTCGACGAAACGCTCGCGCAGAGCAGCATCCGCGCACACACGCCCCGCACGATCACCGACATCGGCGAGCTGAAGGCGACGATCGCGCAGGTGCGCCAGCAAGGCTGGGCCGTGGTCGATCAGGAACTCGAAGTGGGCCTGATGTCGATTTCCGCGCCGATCCGCAACCGGCGCGGGCAGGTGATCGCCGCGATGAACATCAGCGGCAACGCGCAGCGGCATACCGCGAAGCAGATGGTGAAGGAGTTTCTCGGCCCGCTGCAGCAGGCTGCGCAGACGGTGTCGGAGCTGGTGGCACGGCGCGGGTGACTTGGTCTGGTGAACCGGCAGGCGTGTGCAGGCCGTTTCCCCGAAGCCGGGGCGCCGCGTTGTGCTGCCTCGATTGTCGAGTTGGCGATACGACGATTCAGGCGTAAAAAGACGGGCGGCATGCGCCGCCCGCTCAACTCTCTGACTCTATTGCAACGTCCTTCTCACGGAGGGCGGAGCGAACTCCGCACCCACCAATTTAGTGATGCGGCAAAGCCTGGTCAATTTGACTAGAACGAAATTGCACGGCGCTTTTCGGTCAGCGTGCCGCCCGGCCGCTCACGCGCCCAGCAGCATCCCGTTGCGCACCGGCACCGCCCCCGTCACGCGGCCGAGCGGCGCGCCGGCCGCCACGAAGCGGATCGCGCGCCGCATGTAGAACACGCCGTCGGTGCTGCTCGATACCGTGGTGATCGCGTCGGTCAGCGGATCGACGATGTCGAACAGCGGATCGCCCGCCCGAATCGTCGCGCCGATCGCCGCGCGGTGCACGAGAATCCCGCTCACCGGCGCGTAGAACTGCTCGCTGCCCGCGAGCGGCGTGGCCGGCGCGGCGAGCGGCGGCAACGGCGTGCGCTCGCCGAGCACGGCGCCGCACCAGACCAGATAGTCGACAATCGCGTCGGCGTCGCGCGCCGCGTATTCATATGTGACGTCACGCTGGCCGCGGCATTCGACGGTCACGGCCACCGTGCCCGCCGCCATCGGCGTGCGCGCCGGCAGGTGCTGCCGCAACTGCGACCACAGCAGGTGATGCGCATCGTCGAACGCGTGGCCGCCCGAATCCTCCGCCAGCAGCGACACCGCCGCGCCGAGATAGCGCGCGAGCGGCTCGACCTGCGGCCACGCGGCGTCGCTCGTATACACGTGCATCACGGCTTCGAGCGAGCAATGCAGGTCGATCACGACATCGGCGTCATGCGACAGCTTCAGCAGCGCCAGCTGCAACGCGTCGAATTCGGTGCGCGGCGCGATCTCGTCGAGCGCCGCGCCGACGCATTCGCGCACGATCGCGCGATTGCGTTCGGGATCCGCGCCGAGCCGGTCGCGCGAGCGTGCGGCGATGTCCGCGAGCGGCAGGAAACCACGATTGAAGTTGCGCCCGCTCGCGAGATCGAACCGGCCGATGAATTGCCCGAGCATATGCTGATTGAGCCCGACCGGATTCGCGACCGGCACCAGCACGATCTCGGCCGCGAGCCGGCCGTCGGCGTCGAGCTGCGCGAGACGCTGCTTGAGCACGACCGCGGCGAGCATCGCGGGCGTTTCGTCCGCGTGCAGCGCGGCCTGCAGGTAGATCTTGCGGCCCGCGTCGGCAGGCCCGAAATGAAAGCTCGTCAGCATGCGCTGCGTGCCGATCGACGGCGACAGGAGCGGCGTATTGCGAATCTGCATCGAGGGTCTCGAATGAAAAATGCGGGGAAAACGGCGCGCGCGGGTCGGTCGCCGTACGGGTTGAAATCGAAGTGCAGCTCGGAGCCGGTCGCACGTGCCGTCCTTTAGCCTCGGCGCGACCGCGCCAGCGAACGCGCCCCCCTGGCGCGCCGGCTGGCGCGGATCACCGCCCGCGGCGCGGCACGTCAGTCCATCGACTCGCGCGCGGTCTCGCGCAGCATCGCGACCGCGATCAGCGACAGCACCACGCAGGCGGCCACATAGCCGGCCGGCGCGAGCTTGCTGCCGGTCGTCTTCACGAGCCAGGTCGCGATCAGCTGCGCGGTGCCGCCGAAAATCGTCACCGCGAGCGCATACGCGATCGAGATCCCCGTCGCGCGCACATGGCGCGGCAGCGATTCGCACATCAGCGCCATTTCGGATGCCGACCCGAGCGAATAGAACAGCAGCATCAGCGCGGTCAGCGGCAGGATCACGGACAGCGTCGGATGATGGTTCATCAGCCAGAACGCCGGGAACAGCAGCAGGACGAGCACACCGCGCCCGACGAAGATCGGCATGCGCCGGCTGCCGAGACGGTCCGACAGCCAGCCGAACAGCGGACACGTCACCAGCATCACGCAGCCCGACGCGACGCCGACGAACATCGACAGCTTCATCGGCAGCCCGAGCGTATGGATCGCGTAGGTCGGCATGTAGAAGGTCAGGATGTAGGTCGACACCGTGCCGCCCATCACCGTCAGCATCAACAGCAGCACCGTGCGCGTGTGCCGCGAGAACAGCTCGCGCAGCACGCCGCGTTCGATTCCGTGATGGCTGTCGCCCGGCGCATCGTCCGCGAGCCGGCGGCGCAGATACATGCCGACGGGTGCGATCAGCACGCCCACGAAGAACGGCAGGCGCCAGCCCCAGCCCTCGAGCGCATCCTTCGTCAGCGTGTTCGACAGCAGCGCCGCGAAACCCGAACCCATCAGCGCGGCGCCGCCCTGCGTCGCGAGCTGCCAGCTCGCGCGGAACGCCCGGTGCGACGTGCCGCCCTGCTCGATCAGCGTGGACGTCGCGGCACCGAACTCGCCGCCCTGCGAGAAGCCCTGCATCAGCCGCGCGAAGACGACCAGCAGCGGCGCGGCCACGCCGGCCTGTGCGTAGGTCGGCGCGATCGCGATCAGGCCGGTGCCGAGCGCCATCAGCATGATCGTCAGGTTCAGCGCGGCCTTGCGGCCGCGGCGGTCCGCATAGACGCCGAGCACGACGCTGCCGAGCGGCCGCGTGAAGAAGCCGGCGGCAAACGTCGCGACCGACAGCAGCAGCGACGTGGTCGGGTCGCTCGACGGGAAGAACAGCTTGCCGATCAGTACTGCGAAAAAGCCGTACACGGTGAAATCGAAGAACTCCAGCCAGTTGCCGATCACGGCCGCCGCGATCGCGCCGCGCTTCGTGACGGCCGGTGCGCCGCGCGTATCGGTTCCGGCGGCGCCCGTCGACGCGGGGTGCAGCGCGAGATGGTCTTTCTGCATCGTTCGTCTCTCCTCTCAATGCGGCCGGAAGCGCCGGCCACGCGCCGCCGCCGGGATTACTGCCCGAGGTAACGCTCGACCAGGCGCGTCCAGAACGCCGCGCCGATCGGCAGATTGCGATCGTTGAAGTCGTATTTCGGGTTGTGCACCATGCAGCCGTCTTCCCCTTCGCCGTTGCCGAGCCGCACGAACGAGCCGGGCCGCTGCTGCAGCATGAACGCGAAATCCTCGCTGCCCATCAGCAGGTCGGCCTGCTCGACGACGTGCGCGTCGCCGACCAGCTCGCGCGCGACCTGCGCGGCGAAATCCGTTTCGGCATCCGTATTGACGACGACCGGATAGCCCTCGATGTACTCGACGTGCGCGGTCGCGCCGTAGCTCGCGGCCTGCGATTCGGCGAGCTCGACGATGCGGCGCTTCAGCAGCGCGCGCACTTCCGGGCTGAACGAACGCACGCTGAGTTCGAGGCGCGCGCCGTTCGGGATCACGTTGTTCGCGGTGCCCGCGTGCATCGAGCCGACCGTGACGACCGCCGGCTGAGACGGGTCGACGTTGCGCGCGACGATCGTCTGCAACGCCATCACGATGCTCGCCGCGACGACCACCGGGTCGACGGTCAGGTGCGGCCGCGCCGCATGGCCGCCGACACCCTCGATCGAGATGATCGCCTTGTCGCCGGCCGACATGAACGGGCCGCGCCGCGTGAGGAACACGCCGGGCGCCGCGCCCGGATGGTTGTGCATGCCGAACACCGCGTCGCACGGAAAGCGCTCGAACAGGCCGTCGTCGATCATCTTCTTCGCGCCGCTGTCGACGCCGTGCTCTTCGGCCGGCTGGAAATACAGGTGCACGGTGCCGGAGAAGTTGCGCGTCTTCGCGAGGTGCTGCGCGGCGCCGAGCAGCATCGTCGTGTGGCCGTCGTGGCCGCATGCGTGCATCTTGCCGTGCGTGCCGCTCGCATACGGCAGGCCGGTCGCCTCGAGGATCGGCAGCGCATCCATGTCCGCGCGGATGCCGATGCTGCGCGTGCCGTCGCCGACCCGCAGCGTGCCGACCACACCCGTCTGCCCGACCCCGCGCGTCACCTGCCAGCCCCATTGCTCGAGCTTGTCGGCGACGAGCGCGGCCGTCTCGTGCTCCTCGTATGCGAGTTCCGGGTGATGGTGAATGTGATGGCGGATCTCGCGCAGCCCGCCGGCGGCGGGCATCAGATCCTCGATTTCGGTGAATCGGACGTCGGTGGTCATCAAGCGGCTCCTGCTGATGGGAAAGCGAGCCACTATATCGAGCCGATATCGGCTCAATAAGATGCGGAATTTTTCACCGCGATAAGATTTTTTAATCAGGGTTAGTACGGAGGCGTTCATGCGCGCGGTGAGACGCCGATGTCCGCGGCGAGAGCCCGCTTGATGTGTTGCATTGCTTCGAGGAAGCGGCAGCCGCGCGAGCCGTCGAAAGAACGGGGACGCTCGTGGCGAAGGTGTATCGCGACGCGGCCATGAGCGAGCTCTCGACCTGGTCAAGAGCCCTGAGCTGACTCACCTTCGAAGTATCCAGTCCTGCCAGCAGGACGCTGGTAGAACTGGATGGGCCAGCAACTCGGCAATCGGCCTTCGCGGCTATCACATCTGCGTGCCTTGGATCGACGGGTAATCGATGTAGCCTTCGGCGCCGCCAGCGTAGAAGGTATTACGGTCACCCGTGTTCAGCGGCGCGTTCGTCTTGAGGCGCTCCAGGAAGTCCGGATTAGCCAGAATGGCCTGACCATAGGCCTCGATGTCCGCCAGACCGGCCTCGACGTCCGAGCCGATCTGCTCGCGCGGCCGGCTGGGGCGGTTGACGATCAGCACCGTCTTCCACAGCGCACGGATATCGGCCAGGAGCGGCTCGTTTCCCACGTGCAGAAGGTGGAGATAGGCCAAACCCAGTTTGTCCAGCTCGTGCACCAGATAGCGGTACAGGTCTGGACCATCCGCGCCCTCGTCGATGCCATTCATGGGAACGCCCGGCGACAGGCGGATGCCGGTACGACCCGGTCCGATTTCCTCGGCGATGGCCTTGGCGACTTCGATGGCGAATCGGGCACGGTTCTCGATCGATCCACCGTAGGCATCCGTCCTGGCGTTCGCGCTCGGTGCGATGAACTGGTGGATGAGATAGCCATTGGCACCATGGATCTCGACGCCATCGGCCCCAGCCTCGACGGCGCGGCGTGCGGCGATGCGGAAGTCGTTGACGGTCGCGGCGATCTCGTCAAGGCTCAATGCACGTGGCTCCGGGATGTCGACCATGCCATTCAGCGTGAACATCTGAGAGCCTGGGGCAATTCGCGACGGCGCGACCGGCTGGCGATGGTGGGGGGGTGTTGTCAGGGTGCGAAACACGCCCGACGTGCATCAACTGAATGAACAGATGGCTACCCTTGGCGTGCACGGCAGAAGCAACGCCGCGCCAGCCCGCTACATGCGCATCGGTGTAGATGCCGGGGGTGGCCAGATAACCCTGACCATCATCCGACGGCTGCGTACCTTCGCTGATCAACAGACCGACGCTGGCGCGCTGGGCATAGTACTCGGCCGCCAGGTCGCCGGGCGTGCCGTCCGGCTTGGCGCGACTGCGCGTCATGGGCGCCATCGCGAAGCGGTTGGATAGTTCGATTGCGCCCAGTTCAACAGGCTGCCAGATATGTGTCATTTTTCGTTCCTCTGTATGTTCCGAATCGAGCACTCCGGATGCCGGAGCGAGTGCTTCAGCCGATATTCAATGCCTGAACCAGCTGGCCGCCTTCAGGCGTGCTCCAACTGCCGGCCAGTTCGGCGATGAGTTGGTTGGTGCTCGTCAAGGTGACGCCTGCACGCTCCATGCGGCGCAACGCAATGTCGTCGGCAATCTTGCTGGGCGAGCCACCTGCGTCGGCGACCACCTGCACCTCGTGGCCTTGTCCAACCAGGGTCAGCGCCGGATACACCGTGCACACGTCGTTGGTGACGCCTGCCAGGATGAACTTCGTACGGCCGGTCGCCTTGACGGCAGCAGCGAACGCTTCGTCGTCCATCGCATTGACGATGCCCGCGCGCTTGATGCGAGCAGCGAATTCGTCGGGAAGGATGGCTTCGAGCTCGCTCAGCAGCGGGCCTTGGGCCGCCTCTTCCATGCTGGAAGTCAGCACCGTCGGGATGTTGAGGATCTTGGCAGCCTTGGCGAGAATGATGGCATTCCTCTTCATTTCATCGAAGGATGTGGAAGTCACCCAGCCCATGGTACCGACCTGGTGGTCGATGAGGAGCAACGCTGCGCTCGCACCGGTGAGTCGTTGGAAAGTCAAGATGTTCTCCTGGAAAAATTGACGAGAGGCACGTGACGTCGTGCAGATTAAAGGTGGTTTGCAGGCACGATGGGGGAATCCAACGCGCCGAATTCACCGCGCTGGCAGGCGGCTATCGCGGATGCCAGCGCTGCACTCGAAGCCATGGCCATCGGGCCTTGCCAATGCACCGGCTGGCGTAACGGCGGTCCGCTGAAGAGCACGGCTTTTGCGTTACCTCGTGTCGCCGAAAGAACGAGTTCGTGCCCTGTCTTCTGCGCAGGAAACGCCGGCACGGCGAATTGCTCGCGCTCGAAAAGCTGCCCGTTGATCGCCAGGTCTCCGTGGATCGGCATCACGAATGCAGCATGTCCCGCGGGAACAGGCACGCAGAGTTCAGCGCCATCGTGCAGGGCGATATCGAGCAAGGTCAGCTCGGTCGGGGTTTCCAATGGCGACTTGGCACTACTGAAGGTTCCCAGAGGCACCCGCACCTTGGCGCCAGACGCATGGACCACCGGCACGTCGGAAGGCGCCAGGCTCAGCGCAAACGGCGCGCCGTTCTGCCGCGCCTCGGGAAGGTTCACGAAGATCTGCAGGGTATGGACGGTCTTGCCTGTCTCGACGGGGAACTCTTCGTGCACCACGCCCCGGCCCGCGGCTGTCCAGTGCAGCCCACCAGGCTGGATCACATTGTGATTGCCGAGTGAATCACGATTGTCGATGCCGGTTTCCGAATCGAGGAACAGGTAGGACACCGCAGAAAATCCGGCATGCGGATGGGCGGGAAACTGAGGGGCGCTGATCCACGCGTGGTCCACGCCCAGAATCGGGTCGATCGGCTCGCCGTTGTCGCCCTCCCCGCGCAGCGAATAGGCGCGGAAGTGGCTGCTCAGGTTCATCGGTCGCAGGCGGGATATCACCGGAGAGACGACAACAGGTTTTGCTTGCACCAACGCCGTCACACCGCGCTCCTCGAGCAGGTCGCCTGGCCGGCCCTCGGCCGGGGGTCGAATCGCATCCGGGGTAATTGATTGGCTCATGGTCAGGTCCGCTGAATCGCAAGGCCCCATCATGAACCGGCTCGTTTACGGGATAAACGGGCTCCAGTAGAATTCATTGCTCCAATATTGGAGCAATGGTATGACCCATCTCGATGACATGGCGCTGTTCGTGGAGGTCGTGAAGGCGAAAGGGTTTCGGGGCGCGGCCGATGCGTTGGGCATGCCCAATTCAACCTTGTCCCGCCGTATAGGTACCCTGGAAAAGGCGATTGGATTGCGGCTGCTGCATCGCACGACGCGCAAGGTTGAACCGACGGAAGCCGGGCTGCTGTACTACGAACGCAGCAAGCGCATCGTCGAGGAGGCCAGGCTCGTTCATGAGCAACTCGGAGAAATGCTCGCCCAGCCCAGCGGGCTGTTGCGCGCCTCGTTCCCCGAAGGCTTCGCCAACATCTTCCTGGCTCCGTTGGTGGCCGAGTTTGCCCGGCGCTATCCCGGCATACGCTTCGAGTTCGATTTATCACCTCGCTTGGCAGATCTGGTGAGCGACCCGGTGGATGTCGCCATTCGCATGGGTGAGCCCGCCAACTCCAACCTGATCGCTCGCCAGCTTGCGCGATTGCCGAGACATCTCTACGCCTCACCTCGCTATCTCGATATGTTGGGCGAACCTCAGCATCCCGACGAGCTTGTCCAGCATGAATGTTTGCGGCTGCGCGGATCAAAGTCCGATATCTGGACCGTGCAAAACAGAGATGAAACGGTGGACGTCGCAGTTGGAGGACGGTTTCTGCTCAACAGCGTCGGCATGATCCAACGCCTGGCAGCCCTGGACATGGGGATTGCCATATTGGCGGAGGGCATCGTCACCGATGACGTAGCCCAGGGGCGGTTACGTCGTGTGTTGCCACAGTGGCAGGCCACCCCGGTACCCGTCTATGCATTGACCGAAACCCGTCTTTTGCCGGCGAAGACCCAGCGGTTCATCGACTTCCTGCGAGAGCATCTCTCAAGCATGTGACCCATCCACATTGATCAGAGTGACGGTCGGACGATGACTGAATCGCTCAGATGCGCGCCCAAGCGTCGGCATTTCTGGGCCCTCCGGGTTTTTCTACCTTTAGAACCCGAACTATTTCTTGGGTCAGGGCCAATTGGCACCTTTGTTTCGCAAATAGCGACGCCATTATTCTTCCGTCAATCAAGTCGTTCATTTCGCATTTTTATACAATAAATTCGTTGTCGCACACGCCCTCAACGGAAAAGTAAATTTCTCATTTTTAAAAAATTAAATCGTTTGTTATCGGAAGCTCTGCCGATATTGAGTATTTCTCTGGATTAACCCCGATTGATATGAAATTTTGCGAGACGTGCCACCGCGAACACTGCTATGGTGCGTCGGTGCGGCTACGCGCATGGTCCGGCGAGCCTCGACAAGCCCTTGCGCGGTGTGCCGCCGCTGCAATGGGCGCCTTGCATTATTCGATTGTGCTTCTCTATTTGAATTGAAAGCGGAACAGCCTCGGACGAAATTCCGGGACTGCGGCCAATGATGTCCGGATTTTGCGCGGAGGGGGCGTCCCTTGCCGCGATTTCACCACGCCTTCCCGGTGTCATTTATCGCGATGAATCAGACACGTTATGACGCGTTACCGGACGAGTTGCGCGTTCAACTCGACAAGGCGTCACTATCCATTGAGGTTTTAAATCCTATGGGAAAGGTGGCATGAGCAATCCGATCAAGAATATCGTTATCGTGGGCGGCGGCACCGCGGGGTGGATGACCGCCTCGTACCTCGTCCGGGCGCTCCAGCAGCAGGCGAACATTACGCTCATCGAGTCCGCGGCGATCCCGCGGATCGGCGTGGGCGAGGCAACCATCCCGAGTTTGCAGAAGGTGTTCTTCGACTTCCTCGGGATACCAGAGCGGGAGTGGATGCCCCAGGTGAACGGCGCGTTCAAGGCCGCGATCAAGTTCGTGAACTGGAGGAAGGCTCCCGACTCCTCGCGCGACGATCACTTCTACCATTTGTTCGGCAACGTGCCGAACTGCGACGGCGTGCCGCTTACCCACTACTGGCTGCGCAAGCGCGAGCAGGGCTTCCAGCAGCCGATGGAGTACGCGTGCTACCCGCAGCCCGGCGCGCTCGACGGCAAGCTGGCACCGTGCCTGGCCGACGGCACGCGCAAGATGTCCCACGCGTGGCACTTCGACGCGCACCTGGTGGCCGACTTCCTGAAGCGCTGGGCCGTCGAACGCGGGGTGAAGCGCGTGGTCGACGAGGTCGTGGACGTTCGTCTGAACGAGCGCGGCTACATCTCCAGCCTGTCCACCAAGGAGGGGCGCACGCTGGAGGCGGACCTGTTCATCGACTGCTCCGGCATGCGCGGGCTCCTGATCAATCAGGCCCTGAAGGAACCCTTCATCGACATGTCCGACCACCTGCTGTGCGACAGTGCGGTCGCCAGCGCCGTGCCCAACGACGACACGCGCGACGGGATCGAGCCGTACACCTCCGCGATCGCGATGAACTCCGGGTGGACCTGGAAGATTCCGATGCTCGGCCGGTTCGGCAGCGGCTACGTCTTCTCGAGCAAGTTCACGTCGCGCGACCAGGCCACCGCCGACTTCCTCAAACTCTGGGGCCTCTCGGACAATCAGCCGCTCAACCAGATCAAGTTCCGCGTCGGGCGCAACAGGCGCGCGTGGGTCAACAACTGCGTGTCGATCGGGCTGTCGTCGTGCTTTCTGGAGCCGCTGGAATCGACGGGCATCTACTTCATCTACGCGGCGCTTTACCAGCTCGTGAAGCACTTTCCCGACACGTCGTTCGACCCGCGGTTGAGCGACGCCTTCAACGCCGAGATCGTCTACATGTTCGACGACTGCCGGGATTTCGTCCAGGCGCACTACTTCACCACGTCGCGCGACGACACGCCGTTCTGGCTCGCGAACCGGCACGACCTGCGGCTCTCGGATGCGATCAAGGAGAAGGTTCAGCGCTACAAGGCGGGGCTGCCGCTGACCACCACGTCGTTCGACGATTCGATGTACTACGAAACCTTCGACTACGAATTCAAGAACTTCTGGTTGAACGGCAACTACTACTGCATCTTTGCCGGCTTGGGGCTGCTGCCCGACCGGTCGCTGCCGCTCCTGCAGCACCGACCGGAATCGATCGAGAAGGCCGAGGCGATGTTCGCCAGCATCCGGCGCGAGGCCGAGCGTCTGCGCACCAGCCTGCCGACGAACTACGACTACCTGCGCTCGCTGCGTGACGGCGACGCGGGGCTGCCTCGCAGCCAGCGCGGGTCGACGCTCGCGACGCAGGAAATCCTGTAGTGGAGCGCACCTTGGACCGGGTTGGCGCATTCGCGGCCACGCACGCTGCAGTGGCGGCCAGCGATCCGCTGCAGGCGCGCGCGCTCGTTCTGCAATTGCCGGGCCTGAACCGTAAAAAGGACGTGCCCGGCATCGTCGGCCTGCTGCGCGAGTTCCTCCCGGCGCGCGGCATGCCCGCCGGCTGGGGCTTCGTCGAAGCCGCCGCCGCGATGCGGGACATCGGGTTCTTCCTCGGGTCGCTCAAGCGGCACGGGCACGAGCCCGCGGACGCGGTGCCCGGGCTCGAGCCGGTGCTGCTCGACCTGGCGCGCGCGACCGACCTGCCGCCGCGCGAGACGCTCCTGCATGTGACGGTCTGGAACCCCGCGGCGGCCGACGCGCAACGGAGCTACACCGGCCTCCCCGACGAAGCGCACCTGCTCGAGAGCGTGCGCATCTCGATGGCGGCCCTCGAGGCGGCCATCGCGGTGACCGTCGAGCTGTCCGACGTGTCGCTGCGCTCGCCCGCGTTCGCGCACGGGTGCGACGAGCTGGCAGCCTATCTGCAGAAAATGGTCGAGTCGATCGTGTACGCGTACCGCTTCATCTCGCTGCAGGTTTTCTACGACGAGCTGCGGCCCTACTACGAACCGATTCGAATCGGAGGCCAGAGCTACCTCGGCCCCGGTGCCGTGGAAATGCCCCTCTTCGTGCTGGAGCACGTGCTGTGGGGCTCGCAATCGGACCACCAGGCCTACCGAGAATTCAAGGAGACGTACCTGCCCTACGTGCTTCCCGCATTCCGGGCGGTCTACGCCCGGTTTGCCGGCGAGCCTGCGCTCGTCGACCGCGCGCTCGGCGAGGCGCATGCGATCGGCACGCGGAGCGAGCCCGTGCGGGCCGGGCTGGCGGCCCTCGATCGGGTCTTCGAGGTTCTGCTGCGCTTCCGGGCGCCTCACGTCAAATTGGCGGAACGGGCGTACGAAGTCGGGCGAAGCGGCCCAAGCATCGGCAGCGGCGGGTACGCGCCCAGCATGCTCGGCGATCTACTCACGCTCACGCGCGCCGCGCGGTCTCGAATCCGCGCCGCGCTCGACGAATCCTGACGCACGCGGCCATGTGTTCCATCTCACAAGGAGAGTTTGCCCCCATGACTCAGATGAGCCCCGCGAACGGGCGCGATAGCAACCACTTCGACGTGATCATCCTCGGCTCGGGCATGTCCGGCACCCAGATGGGGGCCATCCTGGCCAAACAACAGTTTCGGGTGCTGATCATCGAGGAGTCGTCGCACCCGCGGTTCACGATCGGCGAATCGTCGATCCCCGAGACGTCCCTCATGAACCGCATCATCGCCGATCGCTACGGCATTCCGGAGCTCGACCACATCACGTCGTTCTATGCGACGCAGCGTTACGTCGCGTCGAGCACGGGCATCAAGCGCAACTTCGGCTTCGTGTTCCACAAGCCCGGCCAGGAGCACGACCCGAAGGAGTTCACGCAGTGCGTGATTCCCGAGCTGCCGTGGGGGCCGGAGAGCCATTATTACCGGCAAGACGTCGACGCCTACCTGTTGCAAGCCGCCATCAAATACGGCTGCACGGTCCGCCAGAAGACGAGCGTGACCGAATACCACGCCGACAAAGACGGCGTCGCGGTAACCACCGCCCAGGGCGACCGGTTCACCGGCCGGTACATGATCGACTGCGGAGGACCCCGCGCGCCGCTCGCGACCAAGTTCGGGCTCCGCGAAGAGCCGTGTCGCTTCAAGACGCACTCGCGCAGCCTCTACACGCACATGCTCGGCGTCAAGCCGTTCGACGACATCTTCAAGGTCAAGGGGCAGCGCTGGCGCTGGCACGAAGGAACCTTGCACCACATGTTCGACGGCGGCTGGCTGTGGGTGATTCCGTTCAACAACCACCCGCGCTCGACCAACAACCTGGTGAGCGTCGGCCTGCAGCTCGACCCGCGTGTCTACCCGAAAACGGACATTTCCGCGCAGCAGGAATTCGACGAGTTCCTCGCGCGGTTCCCGAGCATCGGCGCGCAGTTCCGCGACGCCGTGCCGGTGCGCGACTGGGTCAGGACCGACCGCCTGCAATTCTCGTCGAGCGCGTGCGTCGGCGACCGCTACTGCCTGATGCTGCACGCGAACGGGTTCATCGACCCGCTGTTCTCCCGCGGGCTCGAGAACACCGCAGTGACGATCCACGCGCTCGCGGCGCGCCTCATCAAGGCGCTGCGCGACGACGACTTCTCCCCCGAGCGCTTCGAGTACATCGAGCGCCTGCAGCAGAAGCTGCTGGACCACAACGACGACTTCGTCAGCTGCTGCTACACGGCGTTCAAGGACTTCCGGCTGTGGGACGCGTTCCACAGGCTGTGGGCGGTCGGCACGATCCTCGGGCAGTTCCGGCTCGTGCAAGCCCACGCGAGATTCCGCGCGTCGCGCGACGAGGGCGACCTCGATCACCTCGACAACGATCCGCCCTACCTCGGCTACCTGTGCGCGGACATGGAGGAGTACTACCAGTTGTTCAACGACGCCAAGGCCGAGGTCGAGGCCGTGAGCGCCGGGCTAAAGCCGGCCGAGGAAGCGGCGGCGCGGATTCACGCGCTCATCGACGAACGCGAATTCGCCAAGCCGATGTTCGGCTTCGGGTACTGCATCACCGGGGACAAGCCGCAGCTCAACAACTCGAAGTACAGCCTGCTGCCGGCGATGAAGCTGATGTACTGGACGCAAACCAGCGCGCCGGCAGAGGTGAAAAAGTACTTCGACTACAACCCGATGTTCGCGTTGCTCAAGGCGTACATCACGACCCGCATCGGCCTGGCGCTGAAGTAATCGACCGACGACCACACAAAACACGATGGACGACATTCAATTCGATCAACCGAGCGTCAAGGAGCCTCCCCAGGCAGCGTACGACGCGACCACGCGCGTGGCCGCGAGCTGGTACGTCGCGATGCGCTCGGACGCCCTCAAGGACAAGCCGACGGAGCTGACGCTCTTCGGCCGTCCGTGCGTGGCGTGGCGCGGCACGACGGGGCGGGCCGTGGTGATGGACCGCCACTGCGCGCACCTCGGCGCGAACCTGGCCGACGGGCAGATCAAGGACGGGTGCATCCAGTGCCCGTTTCACCACTGGCGCTACGACGAGCAGGGCCAGTGCGTTCACATCCCCGGCCACAGCGAGGCGGTGAGCCGGCTGGAGCCCGTGCCGCGCGGGGCGCGCCAGCCGACGTTGGTCACCGCCGAGCGATACGGCTACGTGTGGGTCTGGTACGGCTCGCCGCAGCCGCTGCACCCGCTGCCCGAAATCGCCGCGGCCGACGTCGATAACAGCGGCTTCATGCACGTGCACTTCGCGTTCGAGACGACGACGGCGGTCTTGCGAATCGTAGAAAACTTCTACGACGCGCAGCACGCGACTCCCGTGCACGCGCTCCCGATCTCGGCCTTCGAGCTCAAGCTCTTCGACGATTGGCGCCCGTGGCCGGAGGTCGAGTCGCTGGCCCGGGCGGGCGCGTGGTTCGGTGCCGGGATCGATTTCACCGTGAACCGGTACTTCGGGCCCCTCGGCATGCTGTCGCGCGCGCTCGGCATGGACATGTCGCAGATGAACCTGCACTTCGATGGCTACCCGGGCGGGTGCGTCATGACGGTCGCGCTGGACGGCGACGTCAAATACAAGCTGCTCCAGTGCGTGACGCCGGTGAGCGATGGCAAGAACATCATGCACATGCTCATCTCGATCAAGAAGGTGGGCGGCATCCTGCGCCGCGCGACCGACTTCGTGCTGTTCGGGCTGCAGACCAAGCAGGCCGCGGGTTACGACGTCAAGATCTGGAACGGGATGAAGCCGGACGGCGGCGGTGCGTACAGCAAGTACGACAAGCTCGTGCTCAAGTACCGCGCGTTCTACCGGGGCTGGGTCGATCGTGTCGCGGAGCCAGCCACTCGACCGCGCCGCCGCGAGTGAGCGGCGATGCATGAGTCGGTCGTCGGCGCTGGACACGCTTCACCACCGATGAACGCCAAGACATGCGCCGTTCCAAGCCTCGGGCGGCGTTCCTCGCAATCCTTCACTTGACCCTGACGAGGACCTTGCCCTTGGCGCGTCCTTGGGCCAGGTATTCAAGTGCGTCCTTTGCTTGTTCAAACGGAAATACCTTGTCGATGACGGGATGGATACGTTCGGATTCGAGCAGTTGGCCGATCTCGGCGAGTTGAGCACCGTCGGGGCGTACGAAGAGAAACGAGTAGGTGACGCCTCGCTTTTTCGCAAGACGCATGATCTTGCGGCTCATCAGGCTGAATACGAACTTCAGGACGAAGTTCAGCCCGCGAGCGCGGGCGAACGCTACGTCGAGCGGCCCGATAAGAGAGACGATCTTCCCGCCCGGCTTCAGGATTCCTACCGACTTTTCAACCGCATCGCCCCTGATCGTGCCAAGCACCACATCGTAGTCGCGCAGCACTTTCTCGAACGCTTGCTTCTTGTAGTCGATTACTTCGTCCGCGCCCAGGCTTGTCACCAACGGGATATTGCCCGTGCTGGTATTGGTTCCCACCTTGGCACCGAAATATTTGGCCAGCTGGATCGCGAATGTTCCAATACCGCCGGACCCCGCAGGAATGAACACCTTCTGACCCGGCTGAAGATTGGCACGCTCCTTCAGTGCTTGCCATGAAGTGAGCCCGACCATTGGGACCGAAGCGGCCTGCACGAAGTCCAGATTGACCGGTTTCGGCGCTGCAGCGCTCTCCGGTACCACGGCATATTCGGCGATGGATCCTCTTCCAAGGTCGAACAGACTTGCAAAGATGGCGTCGCCTTTCTTGAAGCGAGTGACGCGGCTGCCGACATCGATCACGATACCGGCCAGATCGCTACCCATGGTCGCGGGCAACTGGAACTTCAAGACGGGTTTGAACATTCCCGTTGGAATCACGTTGTCGATCGGGTTCACCCCCGCGGCGTGAACCTCAACCAGCAGTTCGTCGGGCTCGAGCGTGGGGCGCGGCACTTCGGCGAACCCGACCTCGGGTGATTTGCCATAGCGTTTGAATGTGAGTGCTTTCATGTTGCGCTTGCTCCGATGCTGCGTTGTATTCGCGAGAAACTTCATACGCCTCTGGTCCACAAAGTACTCATTGCGACAGAAATTCCAGCGCCGTGGGTACGAAGTTGGTGTGATGCTGGAAGATTCCACCGTGGCCGGCGTCCTGATAAATGACGAGCTGCGCCTGCGGGATGCGGCGGGCCATATCGCGGCTGAGCGCGGTGGGCACCATGATGTCGTTGTCCCCATTGGCGATCAGGACAGGCATGGGCAGACTCGCGAGGTCCTGGGGCGCCTGCTGGCCCCACGCCTTGATCGCCTTGAGTTGACGAAGGAAGGCGCGAGGTGTGGGACCCTTGTCGCGGCCAGCCTTGCGTTCCTTCAACCGTTTCAAGAACGCGCTTGCCGCCCGCTGGCCATTGGTTGTGGAGGTGAAGAACAGATACGCCTTCGGATCGCGCAGCGTGAGCAGGCCTTTGAGCATGAGTGGCCAGGACACGGCGCCGACACGATCGATACCGTGACCACCGGCGGGGCCCGTGCCAGTGAGAATGAGCTTGTGCACCAGACCCGGCGCCTTGAGCGCCACGTCCTGCGCGACGAAACCGCCAAGCGAGAAGCCGAGCAGATCCACTTGATCGATACCCATTGCGCGAATCAGCTCGATGGTGTCGCGCGCCATCTCGTCCACGGTCACGGGCGCGATGCCACCGGATAAGCCGATTCCTCGATAGTCAATCGCGATGACGTGACGTTTTTGCGCCAAGCCATCGACGATGCGCGGGTCGAAGTTGTCCAGCACGGCTCCCCAGTGATTCAGTAAAACCAAAGGAACGCCGCCGTGCGGACCCAGTTCACGGTAGGCGAAGCGGGTTCCAGCCGCGTTGACGAACTTGTTCGGTGCCCGTGCATACGACGTTGTCGATTGAGTGTCCGGGTTGATGCTCTTCATCATTCACTCCCTGGGTGCTGCTTTCATATGTCGAGCATCATGCTGACGGGAAAAAAGTGGGACTTCAATCCGCGCCGCAAACCGATGCTCAAGCGTGGCCTCAAGCATCGATTCGGACAACGGCTCTTCTTCGACTGCGCGCGCCAGCATCGACGATGCGCTCGTGCGTGGCTGACTTCGCGGCTTTGGGCAAGCCCATCCGTCATCCGTGGATCCCCAGTTGTCCATCCCACCGCGGAAGTGCTGCAGGAACAGTAACGGCGGCTGCGAAGAATCCGCGTTACCCCAGCGGCGATAGGCGAATCGAGTACCGTTGACATTCACGAAGCGCGGGGTGTAGTGATATGGCTGTCGGTCATCGTGGTATCCATCGTTCCGCCGTTCGCTGCAATTGAATAGTCAGGCGCGAAGCTGATAACGCTCGGCCGCGTGTGCCTGTCGAATGTCCGACAACAGTCCCTGGCGAGCGCCATCCAGCGCGTCCCACCGCCCGGCTACGTGCAGCGGCGGGATCGTGACCAGTTCGCGACGGTCGAACCCGATCAGTGCCGCATCAACCAGCTCGCCCACTTCCATCACCTCGGGCAGCGTGTTCACGTCGACCCCGGCGCGCTCCCAGATCTCCGTGCGCGTCGCCGCCGGCAGGACGGCTTGCACGTAAACCCCCTTGGTCGACAACTCGAGATTCAGGCCCTGCGACAGGAACAGCACGAATGCCTTGGTCGCGCCGTAGATCGACATGCCGAACTCGGGCGCGAAACCCACCACCGAGCCAATGTTGACGATCGAGCCATTACCGGACTGCACAAAGCGTGGCGCGATCGCGGCTGCAAGCCTCGTCAGCGCCGTCGCGTTGAGCGTGATCAGGCGTTCGATGCTTTCAGAGGTTTGCTGCAGGAAGCCGCCCGACTGAGCCACGCCGGCATTATTGATCAGAATTCCTATTCGATTGTCATCGCGCAGACGGGCCTCGAGCGCGGACAGATCGGCAGACTGGGTCAGGTCGGCCTGCAGCACTTCCACGGCCACGCCGCTTTCCTCACGCAGGCGCGCTGCCAACGCATCGAGTCGCGCCTTGTCACGGGCGACGAGGACGAGGTCATGGCCACGCCGGGCGAAGCGCTCGGCGTAGGTGGCACCGATGCCGCTGGAGGCGCCGGTGATGAGGACTGTCGGAAGCGTGGTCATGGGTACTTTCCTTTGCAAGGGTTCTTCTGGCGGAGACTCAGTCAAGGGCACGAAGCCTTAGCCGGAAATCGTCGGGTAGTCGATGTAACCCGCAGCGCCGCCGCCATAGAGCGTCGCCGGGTTGAGTTGCGTCAGGGGTGCGCCGTGCTTCAGGCGTTCGACCAGGTCCGGGTTGCTGATGAACGGACGGCCGAATGCGAACAAGTCGGCTCTGCCCTCATTGAGTTGAGTGGTGGCGAATTCCACGTCGTATCCGTTGTTGGCCAGATAGGTCTGCTTGAAACGGAGGCGCAGCGCGTCGTAGTCGAATGCCGCCACATCGCGCGGGCCACCGGTCGCGCCTTCGACCACGTGCAGATAGACGATCCCCTGCGCGCTGAGCTGTTCGGCGATGTAGTCGTACTGCGCTTGCGGATCGCTGCAGGAAATGCCGTTTGCCGGCGAAACCGGCGAGATGCGCACGCCCGTGCGCTCTGCGCCGATTTCCTCGACCACTGCGGCGACGACTTCCAGCAACAGGCGCGCACGGTTCTCGATCGAGCCGCCGTAGTCGTCGGTGCGCTGGTTGGCGCCGTCCTTGATGAACTGCTCCAGCAGATATCCGTTGGCGCCGTGAATTTCCACGCCGTCGAAACCCGCGGCAATCGCGTTGGCCGCAGCCTGTCGAAAGTCGTTCACGATGCCCGGCAGCTCGGCGAGTTCCAGCGCGCGCGGCTCGGACACGTCGATAAAGCCGTTGTTGACGAAGGTTTTCGTCTCGGCGCGGATCGCGGAAGGCGCGACCGGCGCCGTGCCGCCAGGTTGGAGGTCAGTGTGCGAGACGCGGCCCACATGCCAGAGCTGCACGAAGATGCGTCCGCCCTTCGCATGGACGGCGTCCGTGACCTTGCGCCAGCCGGCGATCTGCTCGGGCGTGTACAGGCCTGGCGTGTCCTGATAGCCCTGGGCCTGGGCCGAAACCTGAGTGGCCTCGGTGATGATCAGGCCGGCCGACGCGCGCTGCGCGTAGTAGGTCGCGGCAAGCTCGCTGGGCACCAGCCCGGCGCCGGCACGGTTGCGCGTCAGCGGTGCCATGACGATGCGATTGGCGAGCGTCAGGCCACCGAGGGCGTACGGCTCGAAAAGGGTTTTCTCTGACATGTCGTTCCAGCGTCGGGTGATGGGATTGGCTCAATGATGACGATCATAATCTAACGTGTCAATACTTTGATGACGACCAACATCAATGTATAGTCAGGCCATCAGACAGGAATGCGCCCACACGGAGAGGAAAAGTGAAAGTCACCAAGGCACAGGCCCAGGCCAACCGCGCCCACGTTGTCGAAACAGCGTCGACGCTATTCAGGGAGCGCGGTTTTGATGGGGTCGGAGTTGCTGATCTGATGAGCGCAGCCGGGTTCACCCACGGCGGCTTCTACAAGCACTTCCGCTCAAAGGCCGATCTGATGGCGGAATCGGCGGCCTGCGGCATGGCGCAGACCGTTGCGCTGTCGGCCGGGGTGGACGCAGCGGAATTCGTGCGACAGTATCTCGCGCGCGAGCACCGCGACGCGCGCGCAACCGGCTGCACGATGGCCGCGCTGGGTGGGGATGCCGCGCGTCAACCCGAAGCGGTCCGGGCCACATTCGCGGACGGCATCGAAAGACTGCTGGCGGCGTTAGTCCAGGAACGTGATCCGTCAGATGGCTCAGCCTCGGCGGAGGCGCGAGCCGACTGCCTCGACATCATGGCGCATGCAGTCGGCGCGATTGTGTTGTCGCGCGCATGCCCGGATGATTCGCCACTGGCCGACGAAATCCTGACGGTATGCCGCGACAAGATTCTCGCGACACTCGGTCCGTCGAAGACAGCGCGCGAAGCGCGTCGCAATCAGGGTAACGGCAGCTCGGCCAAGTCGAAGTGACGCCGGGCGGCGATCGCCGCCCCTCTCAATCCCCACCCGTTACAGTGAAATCGCCCGGCGGTAGCGGGCGATTCGCGATGGCGTGCGCCTCGGCGCGCGCAATGCCAAGCGTCTGCAGCACGCTCGCGGCGGTCCGTTCCGGGAAATCGGCGACGCCGGCCGCCCGTCGCCGCGTCCCGCCCTCGACCGTCCCGGCGACGTGAAGCTGCGCGGCGATTGCCGCAAGAATCGTCCCCGTCGACGCCAGAACGCTGACGAACGGATCGCCGACGACGAAGCGGCGCGCCGCGATGCCGCGCGCGCTGTCCCGCCGCAAGCGCTGCCCGAGCCCGCGGTCGAGGGCGCGCACCGAAAGTCCTTCAAGCATCAGGAAACGACCCCACATCCACTCCTGATGCGCTTGCATCAGCGTATGGCGCACGCAGACCGACACGACCTCCGCCGGATCTGACAAGCCGCCGGTCACGCGCTCGAGCCGATCCGCGAAATCGTCGAACACCCACTCGATCAACGCGGCAAAGAGTCCGTCTTTCGATGCGAAGTGGTTGTAGAACGAGCCGAACCCGACGTCGGCCGCCTCGGTGATCTCGCTGATCGCCACGTTGTCCATCCCCTTTTCCGCCATCAGCATGAACGCCGCCCGCAGCAGACGCATGCGCGTCGCCTGCTTGCGCCGCGCGCCCCGCGGCAGCCGGTGCTCGGTCGCGACGGCGGCCCCGATGGGCCGCGGCGGCTCGGACATTTGTTCCATGATAGCGTCTCCCCCCTTCGAAATTTCTTGCATTCCGCAATATTAGATTATTGGCTCATACTTGACAATATTATCAGTTATGAGTCTAATATCGGAAATCGCTGCGCCGAGCGTGTCTTCCGGAAGGGTCCTCGACGTGCGGTAACGGCCAGCACGGGCATTCGATGCCCGTGCGGTAGCCCGCCCCACCGCTGCGTGCGACGGGCGCAGGCTGCGTGACCTGGCGTGCCGGCATCGGACGCTGCCACGCAAACATCGGAGTACTGATTTAGCAAATGGATGCGCCGTCGGCAGCGAAGCCGGATCGCGCCGCGCCCCAGTCGGGCGGGCCGCCGAGGTCGCCGGATTTTTTTAGTTGGCCCTTCATTCGTCTTGGAAACATCGTGAAATCACCAGGTCTTGATGCGCGCACTTCGATGCGCCGGCTCCTGACACGCATCGCGCCGCCGGTTCAGCGGGCGCCGATCGCGCTCGCATGCTGTGCAACTCTTCTGACGGCTTGTCATTCGCATGAGGCCCCCGCGCCCGAACCGCGGTCGGTGGTCGCGCTGCCGGCTCACGCAGACAGCGGCGCATCGCAGCGCGTGCTGCCGGCGCAGGTCCAGGCGCGCTATTCGACGGCGCTGTCGTTCCGGGTCGGCGGCAAGATCGTCGAGCGGCGCGTGCGCATCGGCGACACCGTGAAGGCCGGACAGACGCTCGCGGCCCTGGATCCCGCCGATCTGCACAACACGCTACTCAATGCCCGCGCACAGCTCGACGCCGCCGAGCATCGGGTCGTCTACGCGAAGCAGCAGCTGGAGCGCGACCGCGCGCAGGCACAGGCGGCGCTGATCGCCCCTGCGCAGCTCGAGACAACCCAGGATGCCTATACGTCGGCGGTCGCACAGCGCGATGCCGCGCTCGCGCAGATGGCGCTCGCCGGAGATCACCTGCGCTACGCGACGCTCGTCGCGGATCACGACGGCGTCGTCACGTCCGAAGATGCCGATACCGGGCAGAACGTCGAGGCCGGCCAGGCAGTGTTTCATCTGGACTGGAGCGGCGAGCTCGACATCGTGTGCGACGCTTCGGAGCGCGACCTGCGCGATCTTGCGATCGGCCGCGGCGCGCGCGTCAGCCTGACGGCGCTGCCGGGCAAAGTGTTCGATGCGCGCGTGCGCGAGGTCGCGGCCGCCGCGGATCCGCAAAGCCGCACGTGGCGGGTAAAACTGACGCTGATCGCGCCGAGCCCGGACGTGCGCTCCGGGATGACGGCCAACGTCGCGTTCGACGGCAGCACCGATGCCGCCGCGGACCATACGATCACGCTGCCGGCCACCGCGCTCTTTCATCGCGGCGAAGCGCCGGCGGTCTGGGTCGTCCGCAAGGGCAGCGACACGCTGGAACTGCGCACGGTGTCGATCGGACGCTACGACGAACGCACGGTGTCCATCACGTCGGGGCTCGCGAGCGACGAGCGCGTCGTGATGCAAGGTGTCCATACCGTCACCGCCGGCGAACGCGTGCGCGTCGTGCCGCCGCTGCATCCGGAGGACTTCCCGTCATGAACGCCCCCGAACATCAGCAACTGCCGGACGACGCGCGAACCGACGCCGGCCCGGCCGACGACCGTCGCTTCAACCTGTCCTCATGGGCGCTCAAGCATCAGCAACTGGTGATCTTCCTGATCGGCCTTGCGACGATCTTCGGCGTGATCGGCTATACGCGCCTCGCGCAGTCCGAGGATCCGCCGTTCACGTTCCGCACGATGGTGATCCAGACCTACTGGCCGGGCGCCACCGCCCGCGAAGTCCAGGAGCAGGTCACCGACCGGATCGGCCGCCAGCTTCAGGCCGCGCCGTACGTCGACAACATCAAGAGCTACTCTCGCCCCGGCGAGTCGATGATCTTCTTCGCGATGAAGGATTCGGCACCGGTCAATCAGGTGCCGGAAACCTGGTATCAGGTGCGCAAGAAGGTCGGCGACATCCGCGCGACGCTGCCGAAGGGCACGGTCGGCCCGTTCTTCAACGACGAATTCGGCGACGTCTACACGAACATTTACGCGCTCGAAGGCGACGGCTACTCGCCGGCGCAACTGCACGATTACGCGGACAAGCTGCGCGCGGTGCTACTGCGCGTGCCCGGCGTCGCAAAGGTCGACTACTTCGGCGACCCCGATCAGCACGTGTTCGTCGAGATCTCGAACGCGCAGCTGACCCGGCTCGCGATCACGCCGCAACAGCTCGCGCAAGCGATCGACTCGCAGAATGCCGTCGCGCCGGTCGGCACGATCACGACGGCGGACGATCGCGTGTTCGTGCGTCCCACCGGCGCGTTCAAGGACGTGCAGGCGCTCGCGGACATGCCGATCACCGTGAACAACCGCACGTTCCGGCTCGGCGACGTCGCAAAGATCACGCGCGGCTACGACGATCCGCCGGTCACGCAGATGCGAACGAACGGCCACGCCGTGCTCGGCATCGGCGTGACGATGCAAAAGGGCGGCGACGTGATCGATCTCGGCAAGGCGCTCGACGCCAGGACCGCCGAACTCCAGGCAGGCCTGCCGGCCGGCGTGAAGCTGAGCGCGGTGTCGAGCATGCCGCACGCAGTCAAGCACTCGGTGGACGACTTCGTCGAGGCGGTGGGCGAAGCCGTCGCCATCGTGCTCGTGGTCAGCCTCGTGTCGCTGGGCTTGCGCACCGGGATGGTGGTCGTCATCACGATTCCGATCGTGCTGGCCGTGACCGCGCTGTGCATGCATGTGTTCGGCATCGGGCTCGACAAGGTGTCGCTGGGCACGCTGGTGCTCGCGCTCGGGCTGCTGGTGGACGACGCGATCATCGCCGTCGAAATGATGGCGGTGAAGCTCGAGCAAGGCTGGACGCGAACGCGTGCGGCGGCGTTCGCCTACACGAGCACGGCATTCCCGATGCTCACGGGAACGCTCGTGACGGTATCGGGCTTCCTGCCGATCGCGCTCGCGAAGTCGAGCACCGGCGAATACACGCGCTCGATCTTCGAGGTGTCGGCCATTTCGCTGATCGTGTCGTGGTTTGCAGCCGTCGTGCTGGTGCCGCTGCTCGGCTACCACATGCTGCCCGAGCTCAAGCACGGCGACGGGCATGCGCACGGGCAGGACGTGTACGACACGGGCTTCTACCGGCGCCTGTCCGGCTGGATCTCGGCCTGCATCGAACGCCGCTGGGTCGTGCTCGGCGTGACCGCGGTGCTGTTCGCGATCGCGATGGCCGCCTTCACGCGCGTGCCGCAGCAGTTCTTCCCGAACTCGGAGCGCCCCGAACTGCTGGTCGACCTGCGCTTGCCGGAAGGCGCGTCGTTCGACGCGACGCTGCGCGAGGCCACGCGGCTCGAGCAGACGCTCGCCGGCCGCCCCGAGATCGATCACGTCGTCGACTTCGTCGGCACCGGCGCGCCGCGCTTCTATCTGCCGCTCGATCAACAGCTTCAGCAGCCGAACTTCGCACAGTTCGTCATCACGGCAAAGGACGTCGAAGCGCGCGAGCGGCTGTCGCATTGGCTCGAGTCGACGCTCGCCACCCGTTTCCCGACCCTGCGCACGCGTGTGGCGCGGCTTGAAAACGGACCGCCAGTCGGCTTCCCGATCAAGTTCCGCGTGAGCGGCGACGACATCGCGACGGCACGCGCTATCGCCGAGAAGGTGGCGGACAAGGTGCGCGCCGACCCGCGCACGCGCAACGTGCAGTTCGACTGGGACGAGCCGGCCGAGCGCTCGGTGTCGTTCGAAATCGATCAGCTCAAGGCGCGCCAGCTCGGCGTGACGTCGGAAGACGTGTCGGGCTTCCTCGCGATGACGCTGTCCGGCTACACGGTCACGCAATATCGCGAGCGCGACAAGCTGATCAACGTCGACCTGCGGGCGCCGAAGAGCGAGCGCGTCGACCCGTCGAAGCTCGCCGGCATCGCGATTCCGACGCCGCACGGCCCGGTGCCGCTCGGCGCGATCGGCCACGTGCGCGACACGCTCGAATACGGCGTGATCTGGGAACGCGACCGCCAGCCGACGATCACCGTGCAGGCCGACGTGCGCGGCGACGCAGCGAGCATCGGCGTCACGCGCGACATCGACGGTGCGCTGGCGACGCTGCGCGCGACGCTCCCCACCGGCTACCGCATCGACATCGGCGGCGCGGCGGAGGAAAGCATGAAGGGCCAGACGTCCATCAACGCACAGATGCCGCTGATGATCATCGCGGTGCTGACGCTGCTGATGATTCAGCTCAAGCGCTTCTCGCGCACCTTCATCGTCGTGCTGACCGCGCCGCTCGGCCTGATCGGCGTGGTCGCCGCGCTGCTGCTGTTCGGCAAGCCGTTCGGCTTCGTCGCGCTGCTCGGCGTGATCGCGATGTTCGGGATCATCATGCGCAACTCCGTGATCCTGGTCGATCAGATCGACCAGGACATCGCAGCCGGACAGCCGCGCTTCACGGCAATCGTCAGCGCGACGGTGCGGCGCTTCCGGCCGATCATGCTGACCGCCGCCGCCGCCGTGCTCGCCCTGATCCCGCTGTTGCGCTCGGGCTTCTTCGGCCCGATGGCGACGGCGCTGATGGGCGGCATCACGATCGCGACGGGACTGACCATCTTCTTCCTGCCCGCCCTTTATGCGACGTGCTTCAAGGTGCGACGCGACGAACGCGAGCCGACCGCCACGGCCGTCGCGTCCCCGGAGACATGTCAATGAAACTTACCCGTATGACTGCGGCGCTCGCCGCGAGCGCGGCGCTCGGCCTGTCCGGCTGCGCGATGGCCCCGAGCAGCACGCCGCCCGCGATGCCGTCGCCGGCTCACTACGGCGAGACGCCGCAGCCGCCGCGGACCGCCGAAGCGGCGGGCGTCGCGCAGCAATTCGACGTCGGCGCCGCGCCGGTTCCGCAGTGGTGGCGGCTCTATCGCTCCGGGGCGCTCGACGCGCTGGTCGACGAAGGGCTGAGCGCGAATCCGACGCTGGCCGCGACCGAAAAGACGCTCGCCGCCGCGCAGCAGGAACTGCGCGCGCAGGTCGGCGCATCGACGCTGCCATCGCTCGACGCGAATGCGCAGGTGGCCCGCACCCGCACGCCGGACATCTCCGGCACGGGCGCTCAGACCCTGCGCTACAACGTGTTCGTCGGTCAGTTGCAGGCGCATTACACGTTCGATCTGTTCGGCGCCACGCGCTACGCGAATGCGGCGAGCGCCGCACGCGTCGACGTGCGCGCTTGCGAGCTCGAGGCGGCGCGACGCGCACTGGCAGCCAACATCGTCGGCACCGCCATCTCCGCTGCGGCGCTCGACCGACAGATCCTGCTGACCGAGCGGCTCGTCACCATCGCGGCATCGTCCGCGCACGACGATGCGCAGCGCTACGCGCTCGGCGCGATCTCGCATGCGCAGGCGCTGGCGTCGACGCAGAGTGCGGCATCGCTCGCCGCGACGCTGCCGGCGCTACGCCAGCAGCGCGCGACAACCGTTCACGCGCTCGCGATCCTGCTCGGCCGCACGCCCGACGCGGTGCCGCCCATCCCCGCGTTCGGCAGCCTGTCGCTGCCGGAGCACGTGCCTGTGGTCGTGCCGTCCGACCTGCTGAAGGCGCGCCCCGACATCCGCGCGGCCGAAGCCGCGGTAAAAGCCGCCGCGGCGGATGCGGGCGAAGCGACCGCGCAGCTGTTCCCGAGTTTGTCGCTCACGGCGACGCTGGGACGCGGCGGCTTCAGCTGGCCGGCGCTGTTGTCGGGGGCGGGCGGGCTGTGGGCAGTCGGCGCAGGCCTGTCGCAACCGCTCTTCCACGGCGGCGCACTGCTGGCCCACCGGCGTGCGACGTTCGATTCGTACGACGCGGCGGTGCTTCAGTACAAGTCGGCGGTGCTGTCCGCGTTCGGTGACGTCGCGGATTCGCTCGCCGCGCTCGACAACGATGCGCAGACGCTCGCCGCGAACGAAATCGCGGCGCGGGCGGCGGGCGCGGCCTTCGACGAAACGGTGCAGCGCCGCACACTGGGCGCGGTTCCGGTGTCCGCGCAGCAGGCGAGCGAGCGGCAATATCTGACCGCGGAACTCGACGCGGTCCGTGCCGCGAGCCGGCGAATGACCGATACGGCGGCACTGCTGCAGGCAATGGGCGAGTTGCCGCCCGACGCCCGCACGGCAGTCGCGGCCCGGCAATAACGACTGCATGCGTCGACGGGTCGGCTGCGCGTGCCGCCGACCCGGGCCTCGACGCCCGACGCCCGGCGCACCGCGAGCACCGCGGCGCCGAGCTCTCCTTTACTCCGCATGATCGATTCCCGATGAAACCCGAAAACCTGGTCGCCTGCCACGAATGCGACCTGCTGTTTTGGCGGCCACCGCGCCTGCGCGCGCTGGCCGCGCACTGCCCGAGGTGCCGTGCCCGCGTGGGCGGCAGCGCGCACGGCCGTCCGGCGCTGGACCGGCGGTGCGCGATCGCGCTCGCCGCGCTGTTCACGTTGTTCATCGCGCAGGCCTTTCCCATCGTCGCGCTCGACGCAGCCGGCATCGCATCGCACGCGACGGTGGCCGACGCGGTGGCCGCGTTGCGCTTGCACGGGCAACCAGCCGTGGCGGCGATCGTGTTCTGCACGACGATGTTGTTCCCGCTGCTGGAACTCGCCGCGTGGCTGTACGTGCTCGTACCGTTGCGCGCGGGCCGCGTACCGCCCTGCTTCGCGCCGGTCCTGCGCAACATGCAGCGGCTGCGTCCATGGAGCATGGTCGAGGTGTTCCTGCTCGGCATCCTGGTCACGATCGTCAAGATGACGAGCGTCGCGCACGTGATACCGGGCCCCGCGCTGTTTGCGTTCGGCGCCCTCACCGTGATGCTCGGCGTTCTCGCGTCGTTCGACCCGGGCGGCCTGTGGGAAGCACGCGACGAAATCAGCGCGCTGCACGACGGCGGTATGTCTGCCGCGGTGTCGCGCCGGCGGCACACGCCGCGACGCGCTGCACCGGTGGCGCCCGACACAGCAGACGCAATGGACGCTACGGACGCGACCAGCGCGACCGGGCACCACCGCCCGGCAAGCGTCACGGCCCGCGCCGCGGGGCTGCTCGCATGTCATACCTGCACACGCGTGCAGCAGCCGCATATCGAGGCCGCCGGCGCGCGCTGCACGCGCTGCGGGTCGACGCTGCACGAACGCCGCCCGCGCAGCGCCGCACGCACGGGCGCGCTCGTGATCGCGGCCGCGCTTCTCTACATTCCGGCGAACCTGCTGCCCATCATGCACGCGACATCGCTCGGCCGCACCGAGGACGACACCATTCTCGCCGGCGTCGCGTACTTCTGGACGTCCGGCGACTGGCCGCTCGCCGTCGTGGTGTTCGTCGCGAGCGTGCTCGTGCCGATGCTCAAGCTCGCGATTCTCGCGTTGCAGGCCATTGCCGCACATCGCGGCACGCCATGGCGCCCGCTGGAACGCGCGCGGCTCCATCGACTGGTGGAGCGCGTGGGCCGCTGGTCGATGCTCGACGTGTTCGTCGTCGCGCTGACGATCGCGCTCGTGCATTTCGGGTCGTTCGCCGAGATCACGCCCGGCCCCGGCGCGCTGGCGTTCGGCGCCGTGGTCGTACTCACCATGTGCGCGTCGATGCAGTTCGATCCGCGACTCATCTGGGACGGCGTGCACCGCCCCGCCGCCAGCACTCGATCCTGAACGAGCGCAAGCCCGTCCCAACTCTACGACTATTCATACGATGCTTCCCCTCGACTTGCCTGAACCCGGGATCCGGCCGCGCAGCCGCTGGATCCCGTCCCTCGTCTGGATCGTTCCGCTCGTGTGCGCGTTGATCGGGCTGTCGCTCGTGTACCGCAACATTGCCGCGACCGGCCCGACGATCACCGTCACGTTCGCGAACGCAGAAGGCCTCGAAGCCGGAAAGACCAAGGTCCGTTACAAGGACGTCGATATCGGCTCGGTGCAGGCCATCACGCTCACGCCCGACTTCAAGCGCGTGGTCGTGCGCATCCAGCTCACCAAGGAAGCCGCGCGGTTCGCGAACCGCGATACGCGATTCTGGGTCGTTCGGCCGCGTGTCGGCGCCACCGGAATCTCCGGGCTCGGCACGCTGCTCTCCGGCGCGTACATCGGCGCGGACCTCGGCCGCTCGCCGCATGAGCAGACCGACTTCGCCGGCCTCGAGACGCCGCCCGCCGTCACCGCGGACCAGCAGGGCCGCCGCTACCTGCTGCACGGCGATTCGCTCGGCTCGATCGATATCGGCTCGCCGGTGTTCTACCGGCACCTGCAGGTCGGCCAGGTGGTTGGCTTCTCGCTCGACAAGGATGGCACGGGCGTCGACGTGCAAGCGTTCGTGAAGGCGCCGTACGACAAATACGTCGGCACCAACACGCGCTGGTGGCACGCAAGCGGCGTGGATCTGCGGCTCGATTCGAACGGCCTGAAGCTGAACACGCAGTCGCTCGCGACTGTGGTCGTCGGCGGTCTCGCGTTTCAGTCGCCGCCCGAACAAGCCGATGCACCGCCGGCGGCCGACAACGCGTCATTCCGGCTCGCGCCGGACCAAGCCGAGGCGATGCGCGACCCCGACGGCACGCCGCTGATGGTCGTCATGCGCTTCGACCAATCGCTGCGCGGGCTGTCCGTCGGCGCGCCGGTCGATTTGCGCGGCATTGCGCTCGGTCAGGTCACGAACATCGGGATCGAATACAACGAGCACTCGCGCACGTTCAGCATGAAGGTCACGATGGCGCTGTATCCGTCGAGACTGAGCCGGCACAGCGACACCGCGCTACCGGCCCCCGATACGGCCGGCGGCCACGACCTCCTCGAGCACCTGGTGCTGCAGGGGCTGCGCGGGCAACTGCGCACCGGCAGCCTGCTCACGGGCCAGTTGTACGTGGCGCTCGACATGTTCCCGAAGGCGCCGCGTGCGAGCGTGGACGTGCACCGTACGCCGGTCGAGCTGCCGACCGTTCCGAACACGCTCGACGAACTGCAGGTTCAGCTCGCCGACATCGCACGGAAGCTCGACAAGGTTCCGTTCGACCAGATCGGCAACAGTCTGAACGGTGCGCTCGAGCATGCGAACCAGCTGTTCGGACACCTCGACGACCAGGTCGTGCCGCAGGCGCGCGACACGCTGGCGGCGGCGCAGCGCACGTTCGACGCCGCACAGGCGACGCTGCGGCAGGATTCGCCGATGCAATCGGACGTTCATGACGCGATGCAATCGCTCACGCATACGCTCCAGTCGCTCAATACGCTGGCCGACTATCTCGAGCGGCATCCGGAAGCGCTGCTCTTCGGCAAGAAAGGAGAACCGAAATGACGCAGCATTCGTTTCGCACGATCCGGATGCCGATCCGCATCGCAACGTGCGTCGCGCTGGCCGTGCTCAGCGCCTGTGCGTCGCCGCCCGTACGGTTCCATACGCTCGGGATCGCGGAAGGCGCGGGCGGCGAAACCGGCGCCTCGCGTTCCGCATGGCTGATCGACATTCAGAGCGTGCACGTCGCGGCGCCAGCGGACGGCAACCGGCTCGCGGTGCAGCGCGGCCCCGAACGGGTCGACATTCTGGAACAGGAGCGCTGGGTTTCGCCGCTCGGCGACGAGATGCGCGGCGGACTGTCGACGCGCGTCACGTCCCGGCTGAACACGATCGACGTTCACCGCGTCGCCCATCCGGATGGCACGCCGGTCTATCGGGTCGCCGTGGACGTCCAGCGTGTCGAATCGTGGCCGGCGTCGCACGTGCTGCTCGATGCGACATGGACGGTGGACGCAGGCTCCGGACAGCCGGCACTGACGTGCCGCAGCATCGTTCGGGCCGGTGCGTCGGCGGGCTACGACGCGCTCGTCGACGCGCATCGCCATGCGCTCGACACGCTCGCGCTCGGCATCGCCGCGGGCATTCGCGCGGCGGCCACGCACGCGCCGCCGCCCGCCGGATGCCGCGCGGGAACACTCGACCGACGGATCGCGCCACCCGTCGCCGAGCGCGGCGCGCTGGATCTGCTCGACGATTGAATCGGGCCGCGAACACGCACGCGGTCGGGTTGGGTTGGGCGATCGGCATCGCGCCGTGCCCTGCACGATCCCGCGTTTCGTGCGGCGCGGTGTTGCGCCGCCTCAATCATTTCCACCTGCACGGACAACCCAAGATGAAACCCGCCCGACTCACGCGCGAGCAACGCAGGCTCGACACCCGCGAACGGCTCATCGCCACCGCTCGCGCGCTATTCATCGCGAAAGGCTTTGCCGAGACGAGCGTCGAACATATCGCCGAGGGCGCCGGGTACACGCGCGGCGCGTTCTATGCGCACTTCGAACACAAGCGCGAACTGTTGATCGAGATCCTTCGCCGCGACCATGATCGAATGATCACGAAAATTCCGGCGGCGACGCCGGAGCGCGGAGGTTCCTGCACCGCAGCCGACTACGCGAACATTACCGCCGGGTGGGAATGCTTCCCGCTATGGGTCGAGGTCCATCTGTACGCGCTGCGCGATGCCACGTTTCGGCACATCGTCGACGGCCTGCACGCCGAACCGGCTGCGCTACCGGAGATGGCAAGCGGTGCGGCGGGCGCCGCCGATCGGATGCCGTCCGCGACCAGCTTGGCGGCCGCGCTAGGCGTCGCGCTGCTGAGCGTCAGCGCGCAGAATGCCCGGCGCGACGATTCAACATAGCGTCAGAAAGAGCCACTCGGCAGGGATTCACCAAAAAGCCGCCACATCCCGGCCCCAACTGCCGTGTCACCGTTCATCCGCAATTGACCCACCCGGGGGCCTGGCAGCGGGCGACGGCACTACATCACTGCGCCGTCTCGGCCGCTTCCACCACCGGCAGCGGCCGGCTTGCGATCTTCTCGGCTTCCGCGCGCTTGAGCCCCAGCGTATGCAGCAGCGTTGCCGCCGTGCGTTCCGGGAAATGCTCTCCGCTGAAGCCGAGTTCCTTCAGCACATCGGCCGCCGGCGCGCCCGGCGCGACGAAGTTGAGCTCGGCCGCAATCGCGGTCAGCACCGTACCGCCAACCGAGAGGAAGCCGATGAACGGGTCGGCGACCACGAAGCGTTTCTCGGCGATGCCGCGCTCGATGTCCCGCAGCAGGCGCTGGCCCAGCCCGAGCGTCAGGACCCGCGCCGAAAAACCCTCGCGTATCAGGAAGTGTCCCCACACCGGCTCGCGCCGCGCACGCATCAGCGTATGCCGCACCGACACGGAGACGATTTCCGCCGGATCGGACAAGCCGCTGGCCAGGCGATCGAGCGAATCCGCGAATTCCTCGAATACCGATTCCACGAGGGTCGCGTAGATCGCCTCCTTCGATTCGAAGTGGTTGTAGAACGAGCCGAAGCCGACGTCCGCGGCCTCGGTGATTTCGTTGATGGCGACGCCTTCCATGCCCTTTTGCGCCATCAGCCTGAGCGCGGCGTCCAGCAGGCGGGCCCGGGTCTCGCGCTTGCGGCGCGCGCCGCGCGGCTCGCGCTCTTCGGCGACCGCGACCTCGGATTTGGCTGGTTCCGGCGCGTTGGCGGCTTCCGGAGCGGAGCGCTTCGGTGTCCGGCGATTCGGTGTATTCGGCATGACGTTTCCGATCCTTGTTCGTGCGCCCAAGTATAGATTCAAATGTCTACATTGACAAAGTTATCATTCATGACTTTAATGTCACAAAGGACGGCTGAACACGGCCGCGAGAACCGATCGACAAACGAATGGAGAAACGGTGGAGACACATCTGCACACGGGCGCCAGCGCGTCCATCCACATCAATTCGGGCTCCTCGCCGGTAGGCGGGTTGCCGCCGACGCTCGAAGGACCGATCGAAGAATTCGTGCCAGTCGGCACCGCAACGTGCCATGTGCGGGCCAGTCATGGCACCCGCGACGACGACGCGCATCGCCCCCATCCGCGATCGACGGGCGACCTCGCGACATTCACGGGCCGGTCAGACATGTCGCGCGACGGTGCGATTGCCGGCCTGCCGTTGCGCGGACAGCCCCTCGATGCGACGGCGCCCGCCTTCGCGATTGCCGTTCGACCTGCCTGACTGCCATCCGCCATGAAACTGACCACCACCCAGCCGGCCCGACACCCCCACCCGACGACGAAGGCATCGGCGCTCGCCTATCTGATCTTCGATCGTCCGGACCTCGACGAGGCCGAGCACTTTCTCAACGACTTCGGTCTTCGAACGGTGCGGCGGGACGACACGCAATTGCTCCTGCGCGGAACGGGCACCGCACACTTCTGTTATGTCGTTCGCCAGGCGCCGAAGGCTCGCTTCGTCGGCTTCGGATTGCGGGTCGACAGCCGCGCCGATCTGGACGCGCTCGCCAGCGTCCCCGGCGCGTCGAAGGTCGAAGCATCGGATTGGCCCGGCGGCGGCAACCGCGTGCGCCTCACCGATCCGTCAGGTTTTCGGGTCGACGCGATTGCGGGCCAGACACGGGCCGACACGCTGCCGCATCGCGCGCCCCTCCCGTTCAACTCGGTCGACGCGCCCGTGCGAATCAACGACACGCAGCGGCCGCCGGCGAGCGCACCTGAAGTCATTCGGCTCGGGCATGTCGTGCTCGAGCTTGCCGACTTCCAGGCAACCTGCGCGTGGTACACGCAGCATTTCGGGTTCATCCCCAGCGATGTCCAGGTGCTGCCGGACGGCTCCCCGGCGGTCGCATTCATGCGGCTCGATCTGGGCGACAGGCCGGCCGATCACCATACGCTCGCGCTCGCCCAGGGGTTCGTGCCGACTTATAGCCACAGCGCGTACGAGTTGGTCGACGCCGATGCCGTCGGCATGGGCCAGCGCATGCTCCGCGACAGCGGGTGGACGCATGCGTGGGGCATCGGCCGGCACATTCTCGGCAGCCAGATCTTCGACTACTGGCAGGACCCTTGGGGCGACAAGCACGAACACTATTGCGACGGTGACTTGTTCACGGCCAACGAGCCGACGGGCGTGCATGCGGTCAGCCGCGAAGCGATGGCGCAGTGGGGCCCGACGATGCCGCGCAGTTTCACGAAGCCCCGGTTCACGCCGTCGAGCCTCGCGGCGCTGTTTCGCAACCTGCGCCGCAGTCCCGATCTGACGCTGAGCAAGCTGCTGACCTTGGCGAAGCTGTTCGCCTGACCCCAACCGCCCATTCGACTCACGAGAGATCCATCCATGTCACTGCTTGTCCTGCACTTCCGGCATAACGGCCGCGCCCAATGGGGGGTGGCCGCCAACGGCGCCGTCACGCCGATTCCCGGCGACTTCGAAACCACAGCGAGCTTTCTCGCGGCGAATCCGGTCGAACGACTCGCCGCGCTCGACGGATCGACGATTCCGGAGACAGAGGTGGAGTGGCTGCCCCCGGTGACAGCCAACCAGCAATTCGTTTGCCAGGGCGCGAATTATCGTCAGCACATGATCGAATCGGGCATGGATCCGGACGCGAAAAAGTTCAACATGATCTTCACGAAGGCGACGAGCTGCATCGTCGCCGCCGACTCACCGGTGGTGAAACCGCGACACGTCCGGTTTCTCGACTACGAAATCGAGCTCGGCCTCATCCTCAAGCGCGACATCACGTCCCACCGGCAGATCACGGACGAGAACCTGCACGATTACGTCGCCGGCACCGTGATCGTCAACGACTATTCCGCGCGCGATGTCCAGATCCCGCAGATGCAGTTCTACAAGGGCAAGAGTTTCCGGACGTTTGGGCCGGTCGGCCCCTATCTGTGCCTGCTCGAACGGCGTGACTTTCCGAAGCTGAAGGCGCTCGACCTGACGTTGACCGTCAACGGCGTGGTGCGTCAGCGGGACTCGACCTCGAACCTCGTCTATGGTCCGGCGGAAACGTTGACCGAGTTGTCGGGCGTGCACGACCTTCGCGCCGGCGACCTGCTCGCGACCGGCACGCCGGCCGGCTGCGCACTCAGCATCCCGTCGCCGCTCAAGCAGCGGGCCGTGGCGCTATTTCCCGAATCCGTCAAATGGAAGATGTTCATGAAGGTGCAGGCGGGACGCGCGCAGTACCTGAAGGCCGGAGATATCGTCGAAGCCCGGATCGCGAGCCGCGACGGAACGATCGATCTGGGCGTGCAGCGTAACAAGATCGTGGACGAAGCAGCATGAACGGCATCGCGACCCGGTACGACGTGCTGGCGATCGAAGCGCAGGGCCTTGCGCCAGACCTCCCTGCCAGCACATACGAGATGATTTGCGCCGGCGCGGCCATCGATCCGTCCGCCCCCGCGCTGTCCTTTTTTCTGACCGCCGACTCGCATCGCGACGCAGAGCGCTGGACCTATCGCGAGCTGGTTCGTGACATCACGCGCACGGCCAACCTGTTCACGCGCCTCGGCGTGAGTTCGCGTTCCGTGATCGCTTATGTGCTGCCCAATCTTCCCGAAACGCATTTCGTGATCTGGGGCGGGCAGGCGGCCGGCATCGTATGTGCGATCAATCCGTTGCTCGAAGGCGAAGCGATCGGCAATCTGCTCAAATCGGCCGGCGCCAGCGTACTCGTGACGCTCGCGCCATTTCCCGGGACCGATCTCTGGCAGAAAGTCGCGGCTACCCTTCACCAGGTCGAGTCGCTGCAGCATCTCGTGCTGGTCGATCCGGCCGATCGTGTGCGGGGCACCGCTCAAGCAGCGGCCCGCATGCTCCAGCGTGACGCGTGCCATAAGCTGCACGGCGACGATGGTTTGCGCGGCGCGGTGCCTGCGCATATCCAGATCCACGACTTCGGTACGGAAATGGCCCGGGAATCCGGTACGGTGCTCGACAACGTGCGCCGCATTCAACCTGGCGACATGTCGTCGTTCTTCTGTACCGGGGGCACCACGGGGTTGCCGAAAATCGCGATGCGCAGCCACGGCAACGAAGTGGCGAATGCATGGAGCGCCGGCCGGTTCTTCGGCGACAGCATCGGCCCCGGCAAAACGACGTTCTGCGGATTGCCGCTCTTTCACGTCAATGCCGCGATGGTGACCGGCCTGCTGCCTTTTTCTCGCGGCGCCCATGTCGTGCTCGGCACGCCGCAAGGTTACCGGGGTGACGGTGTCGTCGAACGTTTCTGGGAAATCGTCGAACATCATCACATCAATTTCTTCAGTGGCGTCCCGACACTCTACGCGTCGCTGCTCGACATTCCTGCCGACGGTCATGTTATCGACTCGCTCGAATACGGCCTGTGCGGTGCGGCGCCGATGCCGGTCGGCGTCTTCAGGGCCTTCCAGGAAAAAACGGGCATCCGGATTCTCGAAGGCTACGGTCTGACCGAGGGCACCTGCGTGAGCAGCGTCAACCCGCCGACCGGCGAGCGCCGGCTGGGATCGATCGGGCTTCGCATCCCGTTCCAGGCGATGAAAGCTGTCGTCGTGGACGACGCGGGACGGTATCTGCGTGATTGCGCGGTGAACGAAGAGGGGCTGCTCGCCATCTCCGGCCCGAACGTTTTCACCGGCTACCTGCGTGCCGATCAGAACAGGGCGCTGTGGCTCGATCTCGGCGACGGCAAGCGCTGGCTCAACACCGGCGACCTCGGCCGCTGCGACGTCGACGGCTACTTTTGGCTGACCGGCCGCAAGAAGGAACTGATCATTCGCGGCGGGCACAACATCGACCCCGCGGCGATCGAGGAACCGCTTCATCGACATCCGGCGGTCCAGCTCGCCGCGGCAATCGGGCGTCCCGATGCGCATGCCGGCGAGCTGCCGGTTGCGTATGTTCAGCTCAAGCCGGGGATGAGCGCGACCGAGCACGATCTGACGGCGTTCATGCAACAGGAGATCGCCGAACGCGCCGCACTGCCCAAGCACGTCCGAATCGTGGAAGCGATCCCCCTCACGGGCGTCGGCAAGATCTTCAAACCGGAACTCAAGCGCCGCGAGACGCGTGACGCGCTGCGCGCGGCATTGGCCCAGGGCGGCGCCCCCGGTGCATCGATCGACGTCACGACCGATCAATCGGGCGGAATGTCCGTGTCGGTCGAGCTGAGCGAGCCCGGGCTCGAGCCTGCGGCGCGCGTGGTGCTGGGGCGTTTTCCGTTTGCGTTCTCGATCTCGATCGCCGCGCAGCCGACACGGTCATCGTGACCGACAGCAACAGATCCGCGGCGATGGAGGAGCGCGGCTAGCCTGGATGGCAGCAACGTCGCAAGCAGATCGCCTCATTCAATAAGGTATCCAAATTAGTTGTTATTCATAGAGACGGATCGAGACAGAGGAGACACAAGATGAATTTCAGGTGGACGACGAGTTTCGCAGGCGTGGCGGTTTGTATCGGCTCGGCTTTTCTTGGCGACGATGCGCAGGCACAGACGGCCGGAAGCATCACGACATCAGTAGGATGGCTACACATCTCACCACAGGGCAACGCAACGCCCCTGGTCGTGCAAAGTGTCGGCGGCGTCACGGTGAATCAGGAACTGACCGGTAGCAGCGCACATGCCAGTTCGACAGATACGCTCGGCATTACCAACGAGTACTACGTCACCGACAACTTCGGCGTCGCGATGCTTTTTGGCATGCCGCTGAAGGTCAATCTGATTGGCGACGGGACGTTGCAGAAGTACGGCACGCTCGGCACGACACGGCCGATGCCGCCCGCGATCGAACTTCGATACCACCTGTTTTCTGCCACATCAAAATTCCGGCCGTTCCTGGGCATTGGCGCGAACTATACGTGGTTCACCCAGGTTCGAGCCACCAACAGCCGGTTCGTCTCCGACAGCTTCGGGCCGGGCGGCTCGGCGCACGCGACACTCAGCGCTTCGTGGAACCCCGTGTTCGAGATCGGCGCGAATTACGCGGTGACAAGACACTGGTCTGTCGGAACCTCCGTCAGCTACATGCCGGTGAAGACCCACCTCACGTTATACGGACAGACCGCCACCGGCACGCAGATCGTTTCCAAATCGACGCTCCGGCTCAATCCCGTCAGCGTTTTCCTGAACGTCGCCTATACGTTCTGACGAGCACGCCCGGATGCCAGCCCCCCTCATCAAAGCAACACATAGGATCGAACGATGAAACGACAGGTTCTCAAGACCATTCTGTTTGCCTTGCCGAAGGTTCTGGACCTGACGGCACGCCGCTTTCCCGCCTACCGGGAACGTCTGAAGGAGCGCAATCTCGTCGCGTGGATCGGGCTCATGGATCAAAGCATGGGTCGCGTCATCGAGTTCAGGAATGGCCGCATTCGGTCGCGCGCCGGCAAGCACCCGCGGCCCGACGTGCGCATGGCCTTCAAGGATGTCGCCACCGCGCTGAAGTTTCTTTCCCCCAGCCCGGACCAGGGCGAAATCATCCACGCCGCCAAGAACTTCAAGGTCGTCACGGAGGGCGAGGACGAACTGCTGGTCTGGCTCATGCAAACCCTGAGCATGATGCGCACCGTCGGCCTGCCGATGGGCACGCCCATGCGCGACGGCACCCGACGCTACACCACCTGTACCAATGGCGGGCCGCTGTTCGTCTACGTCAAGGATGACCGCATCGTCCGCGTGACCCCGATCGAGCTGGACGATACGGATGCGTCGAGCTGGGTGATCGACGCACGTGGGCGCCGCTTCAGCCCGCCACGGCGTGGCTTGGTCGCGCCGCACGCGTTGACGCTCAAGTCGCTGGTCTACTCCGACAAGCGCATCCTTCACCCGATGAGACGGGTCGACTTCGACCCTGACGGCGAGCGCAATCCGCAGAACCGCGGCAAGTCCGGTTATGTCCGTATCAGTTGGGACGAGGCCCTGGACATCGTCGCCAAGGAGATCAACCGGCAGAAGCGCGTTCACGGCCCCGGTTCCATCACCTTCCCGATGTCGTCTCACCATCAGTGGGGCAACGTGGGCTACTACCTCAGCGCGCTAACGCGCTTCGCCAACCTGATCGGCTTCACCCGCGTCGCCGCGAACCCTGACAGCTGGGAAGGCTGGTACTGGGGCGCCATGCATCATTTCGGCAACTCGATGCGCGTCGGCGTGCCCTCCGGCTATGGCGGCCTCGAGGACGCTCTTAAGGAAGCCGAAATGATCGTCTTCTGGTCATGTGACCCGGAAAGTACCAACGGCGCCTACGCGGGATTCGAGGGAACGCCGCGCCGCCTGTGGGCCAAGGAGCTCGGCATCGAGTTCGTTCATATCGACCCGCACTGCAATCCGACCGCACAGCTGCTGGGCGGCCGCTGGATCCCGGTCCGGCCGCAAACCGATGCCGCGCTGGCTACCGCGATCATGTACGTATGGACCGTGGAGGGCCTGTACGACAAGGACTACGTCGCGGCGCGCACGACCGGTTTCGACGATTGGAAGGCCTACTTGCTGGGCGAAACCGACGGTACGCCCAAGACGCCCGAGTGGCAGGAGAGCGAGACCGGCGTGCCGGCCAAGGACGTCCGCGCGCTGGCGCGCCTGTGGGGAAACAGGAAGGTTCATCTCGCCGTCGGGATGACCGGCGCGGGATTCGGTGGCGCGGGCCGCGGGGCGACCGGCGCGCAATGGGCGCGCTGCATGATCATGATGATGGCCATGCAGGGCTGGGGCAAACCGGGGGTGAATTTCGGCTGCCTCGAAATCGGCGTCCCGCACGATCTCCAGTTCTACTTCCCCGGCTACGCGGACGGCGGCATTTCAGGCGACCTGGCGTGGACCGCCAACGCGGTGGACAACTACCAGCGCATGCCGCACATCCTCACGATGAATCCAGTCAAGCAGATGGTGCCGCGACAGCAGATGCCCGATGCGATTCTCAACGGTCACGCCACTGGGTATCTCTGGGACGGCATGTCCCAGGAAGCGCAGTTCGCGCCGTTCACCTACCCGATGCCCGGCTATTCGCCGATCCGCATGATCTATCGCTATGGCGGATCGTCGTTCAGTACCGTGACGAATTCCGGACGCTGGACGGAGGCCTACCGGCACTCGAGCATCGAGTTCGTGGTCAATCAGTCGATCTGGATGGAAGGCGAGGCACAGTTCGCCGACATCATCCTGCCCGCGTGCACGTCGCTGGAGCGCTGGGACATCGGGGAATGGGCGAATTCGGGCGGCTACGCGCACCACGGGTACGGCACGGTCAACCATCGCGTGCTGACGATGCAGCACAAGTGCATCGAGCCTTTGGGCGAGTCCCGCTCCGACTACGACATCTTCACCGCCATCCTGATCCGGTTGGGCCTCGGTGGCATCTTCACCGAAGGCTGCGGCGATCTCGACTGGGTCAAGCGCGTCTTCGACTCGTCGGATCTGCCCGATCACATTTCGTGGCGCGAATTCTGCCGCAAGGGCTATTTCGTCGTGCCGCCCGAAAAGCCCGAGCTTCGCCATCCCGTGGACATGCGTTGGTATGCGGAAGACCGGAAGAAGGACCTGCCGGAACCTCATCCGCTGCCGTCGCAGTTCTCGGAAAAGTTCGGCAAGGGCCTGCAGACGCCAAGCGGCAAGCTGGAGTTCGTGCCCGAATTGCTGAAGCGGCACACGGCTGACAATCCCGAGCGGCCGCCGCTCAACCGATATATCCCCTCGTGGGAGGGTCTGCGCTCGGACCTGGCTCGACGCTATCCGCTGCAATTGATCGCCACCCACAGCCGCTACAGCTTTCATACCCATTGCGACGGCAAGAACTCCGCGGTGAACGGCATCGACGATCATCGCGCGCTGATCGCGGGGCACCGCTTCTGGCTGCTGCGACTCAATCCGGCCGACGCCGCCGCTCGACGCATTGCTCATCGCGATCTCGTCAAGGTGCACAACGATCGCGGCGCCGTGATCTGCGCGGCCGATGTCTCGCCGCTAGTGAACGCCGGCGTGGTGAAGTCCTACGAGGCGAGCGCCGAATTTCAGTTGATCGAAATCGACGGCGAGCAAGTCGAGATTGGCGGTTGCATGAACATGCTCACCCCTGACCGGCCGCAGACCGCCGGCACCAGCAGCATGAGCCCGAATTCCTGCCTGGTGCAGGTCGAGAAATGGCGCGGTGCCGAAGCGTTCATGCTCGGTCGCGCAGCGTGAGGAATGTCAAATGAGCAAGTGGAACCTGATTATCAAGGTCGGGCGTTGCGAGAACTGCCAGAACTGCGTGATCGCCGCGCAGGACGAGCACGTCGGCAACGACTTTCGCGGCTACGCCGCGCCCGCCTCGGCCAATGCCGAGAGCCCCATCCGCATCCTGCGTCGCGTACAGGGCGCCGCGCATATGGTCCAGACCACCTATTTGCCGGTCATGTGCAATCACTGCGACGACGCGCCCTGCATGCGTGTCGGCGGCGGCGCCGTTCGCAAGCGCGCCGACGGCATCGTCATCATCGATCCGGACAAGGCACGAGGCCGCAAGGACATCGTCAAGGCCTGCCCTTACAAGGCAATCGTCTGGAACGAAGAGTTGCAACTGCCCCAGATCTGGATCTTCGATGCGCATTTGCTCGACCAGGGTTGGCCCCGCCCGCGTTGTCAGCAGTCGTGCCCCACCGATGTCTTCGAGACGGTCAAGCTCGATGACACGGCGATGGCCCAGAAGGCCCGACGGGAGGGATTCAAGGTATTGCGACCCGACCTGAGCACGAAGCCCCGCGTGTGGTACAGCGGCCTCGAGCGCTGGGAAACGTGCTTCGTCGGCGGAAGTGTCAGTGTCCACGCAGGAGACGTGGTCGAGTGCGTCACGGATGCGGTCGTCGCGTTGTACTACGGTAATCTGCAGGTCGCCGAAACGGTGTCGGACGGTTTCGGTGATTTCCGCTTCGATGGCCTCGCCAAGGGCAGCGGCGCCTACAAAGTCAAAATCCGGCATGCGCTCGGCACCGCGTGGCGCGAGTGCGAATTGGGCGAGAGCGTGTACCTCGGAGAAATCAGGCTCAGTCGGTCGAAAAGCGCCGTGGCGATCGAGTGCTGATGATCCCCGGAAGGCTGAATGCGGTACTCGCTCGCACCGATTGATTTTTGAGACGAACGGTCTATTATTCGCCCATGGACGTTCGAACTGATCCGCCTCGCCGTCGCGGCAGGCCACCGAAGCAGCATGAAGACCTCGTCGCGACGCGCGACATGCTGTTGCGCTCCGGGCTGGAAGTGCTCACCGAGAAGGGCTTTTCGGCCACCGGGCTCGACGAGATCCTCGGGCGCGCCGGCGTGCCCAAGGGCTCGTTCTATCACTACTTCGACAGCAAGGAGGCGTTCGGCCTCGAACTGATCGATCGCTACGCGGACTTCTTCGCCCGCAAGCTCGACCGTCATTTCAGCCAGCCCGAGCCGTCGCCGCTGGCACGCGTGCGCGCGTTCGTCGACGATGCACGCGACGGCATGGCGCGCCATGAATACAGCCGCGGCTGCCTGATCGGCAACCTCGGCCAGGAAATGGGCGCACTGCCGGAGAGTTTCCGTGCGCGTCTGCGCGCGACGTTCGAGGACTGGCAACGCCGGCTGGCCGCGTGCCTCACCGCCGCCCAGCAAGCCGGCGAGCTCGCCGATTCGGCAAACCCCGCGGAGCTGGCCGCATGCTTCTGGATCGGCTGGGAAGGCGCGGTGCTGCGCGCGAAGCTCGAACGCAGCGACGTGCCGCTTGCGCTGTTCGCGCAGTTTTTCTTCAATGGATTGCCTCGCCGCTGAATTTTTTTGCCATTAACTAGACGATCGGTCTAAAAAGGAGGACGAATGTTCCAGGGCATCGTGATCGACAAGGACGAAACCGGCCAGCACGCGCGGCTGCAGACGCTGGACGACGCGCAGTTGCCCGCGGGCAACGTGACGATCCGGGTCGGCTATTCGACGTTGAACTACAAGGACGGGCTGGCGATCACGGGCAAGAGCCCGGTGGTCCGCAAATTCCCGATGGTGCCGGGCATCGATCTGGTCGGCGAGGTCGAGCACAGCACGCATCCGGATTACCGCGCGGGCGATCGCGTCGTGCTCAACGGCTGGGGCGTCGGCGAAACGCACTGGGGCGGCCTGGCCCAGAAGGCACGCGTCGACGGCGACTGGCTGGTGCCGCTGCCGTCCGCGTTTTCGCCGCAACAGGCGATGGCCATCGGCACGGCGGGCTACACCGCGATGCTGTGCGTGATGGCGCTGGAACGGCACGGCGTGCGCCCGGACGATGGCGAGATCGTCGTGACCGGCGCGGCAGGCGGCGTCGGCAGCGTCGCCATCGCCCTGCTCGCGCGGCTCGGCTATCGTGTCGTCGCCGTGACCGGCCGTCCGGCCGATGCCGACTACCTGCGGCAGCTCGGCGCGGCGGAGATCCTCGACCGCTCGCAATTCGGCGCACCGGGCAAGCCGCTCGGCAAGGAGCGCTGGGCCGGCGCGGTCGACGTCGCGGGCAGTCACGTGCTCGCCAACGTGTGCGCGACCACGCGCTATCGTGGCGTGGTGACGGCCTGCGGCCTGGCCGCCGGCATGGACTTTCCCGCCACCGTCGCGCCGTTCATCCTGCGCGGCGTGACGCTCGTTGGCATCGACAGCGTGATGTGCCCGCGCGCCGAGCGGCTGGAGGCATGGCGCCGGCTCGCGTCCGATCTCGATGTCGAGAAGCTGGGCGCGATCGGTCATCAGGTCGGCCTCGGCAACGCCATACCGCTTGCCGAGGAACTGATCGCCGGCAAGATACGCGGCCGCATCGTCGTGGACGTCAACGCATGACGCCGGTAACCCGTCGCTTCACGTCCGGCCGGCGGCTCGCGCGTCGCGTTCGCCCGTGCCACTTTATCCAGGAGACCTCATGACCGCTGCAGACAACGCGCCCGTCAGCCGCTTTCCGGTGCCGGCGCTCGACGACCTGCCCGACGACATTCGCGAACGGATCGCGGCCGTCCAGGAAAAGTCGGGCTTCATCCCGAACGTATTCCTCACGCTCGCGCATCGCCCGGACGAGTTTCGCGCGTTCATGGCGTACCACGACGCGCTGATGGACAAGCCGGGCAACCTCACCAAGGCCGAACGGGAAATGATCGTCGTGGCCACCAGCGCCGTGAACCAGTGCCAGTACTGCGTGATCGCGCACGGCGCGATCCTGCGCATTCGCGCGAAGGATCCGCTGCTCGCCGACCAGGTCGCGACCAACTACCGCAAGGCCGACATCACCGTCCGGCAGAAGGCGATGCTCGACTTCGCGATGAAGGTGTCCCAGACCGCGCACCTGGTGGGCGAAGCGGACTTCGACACGCTGAAGTCGCATGGCTTCACCGAAGAGGACGTCTGGGACATCGCGGCGATCTCGGCGTTCTTCGGGATGTCCAATCGCATCGCGAACGTGACGAACATGCGGCCCAACGCGGAGTTCTACGCGCTGGGGCGTTGAGCGCGCGTGCCGGCTTCGGTCAGCGCTGCACGATCCGCCGAGCCGGACGCGAGAACGGCGCGACGCCGAGGCGCATATCGCCGTTCCGACGTGCCGGCTCACGGCAAGCAGGAGCAGGAGCCGGTCAGCGCTCGCTCCATTCCTTCAACGCCTCCAACCCGTCCGGCAGCGGCGCGTCCGGGAACATCGTCGACAGCGTCGCGTCCCGCCACCGTGCCGCCTCCTCCGCGCGCTGCGTTTCCGCCTGCTCGCATACGAACAGCGCATCGCCGCCGAGCAGCAGGCGCATCGGCACGTCGTCGCGACGCGACAGCTCGACGATCAGCGCCGCGATCCGTGCGGGATCGCCGACCTCGTGGCCGCCATACGAACCGAGCAGTTCGAGAATCTTCCCGACCGACGGCTCATAGTCGGGCAGCAGGCCGTCGACGTGGCGCTTCGCCTGCGCGGCCCATTCGGTGCGCATCCCGCCCGGCTCGAGCGTGCACACGCGCACGCCGAACGGCGCGACTTCCTTCGACAGCACGTCGCTGAACCCGCCGACCGCCCACTTCGCGGCCTGATACGCGGACAGGCCGGCCGTCGCCGTGCGCCCGCCGACCGACGACACCTGGAAGATGTGGCCCGCGCGTTGCGCCCGCATCGTCGGCAGCACCGCGCGCGTCAGGTTGACCACGCCGAACAGGTTCGTTTCGATCTGGTCGCGGAAGTCGTCGGCGCCCATCTGCTCGAACGGCGCCGTATGACCGTAGCCCGCGTTGTTCACCAGCACGTCGATGCGCCCGAACGCGTCGCGGGCGGCGGCCACCGCATGCGCGGCCGCCGCTGCGTCGGTCACGTCGAGCTCGATCGGCAGCAGCCGGTCGCCGTACCGCGCTTCCAGATCGGCGAGCCGCGCCGGATCGCGCGCGCCCGCGACCAGCCGGTCGCCCCCCGCCAGTACCGCTTCCGAGATTGCACGCCCCAGGCCGCGTGCGGCCCCTGTCACCAGCCAGACTTTCGACATTTCCATTTCTCCGTAAAGTTGAAACCGCCAAAATGAATGATTACTCACTCATTAATACGGGCGCTGAACCGGCCGTTTTGACCGTGCATCGCCCTGCCTGAAACCGCCTTCCATCGTCGCGGCGACGCCCGGACCGAACGCGCCGCCCCTCATCTCTCTGCAACGTGCCGCTATCACACCGCGTGCAGCACGGCCCACAGCGCGCGAAACCCGGCTTCCCGGTACGCATCGGCCCGCGCCGGATCGCGTGCGATCGACTCCATCGCCGTTTCCGCGATCGACGTGAACAGCGCCGTGCAGAACGCATGCGCGTCGTCGGCGTCGAGCCCGCCCGCGGCGGCACTCTGCGCGCGCAGCAGCGCGGTGATCGCGCCGAAGCCTTCGGTGCCGGCCGCGCGATGCGCGTCGTCGATGCGGCCGCTCACCTCGAGCTGCCGCAGCGCGCGCTGCCCGTGCGGATCCGCGACGCCCCACGACACATAGCTGTTCCACACATGCCGCATGGCGTGCTCGGCCGGCGCGTGCTCCGGAAACCCGGTGATCATCGCGTCGCGCAAGTCGGCCTTCAGGCTCAGGTACAGCGCGTTCAGCAGCGCATCCTTGGTCTCGAAATAGGTGAACACCGTGCCTTCCGCGACCCCGGCGAGCCGCGCGATGCGCGCGGTGGTCGCACTCGCGCCATCCTCCGCGAGCGCGCGGGCGGCCGCGGCGAGGATGGCGTCGTGCTTGTCGGGGCTGCGCGGTCGGGCCACGTTCGATTCCTTTAATGAGTGAGCGCTCAATCATAATAGCGCCGACGGCTGGAGCGCAAGCCCTGTTACATACGGGGGAACCCATCCGCAATCGGTCAAAAGCGTGCACTATTAGCGTTTCCACGTACTGGCGCGCCAACGCACCGGCGGCCGGCGCTTCGACGTTCGTTCCACGCTCACCCGTTTCAGACCGCGATCCACTCATGACGAATCAGCCCAACCAGACCGAAGCCGACCAGCCCGTCGACATGATCATCTTCGGCGGCGGCGGCGACCTGGCCGCCCGCAAGCTGTTGCCCGCGCTCTACATGGCGCACCTGCACTGCAACCTGCCGCCGCAGACGCGCATCATCGCGGTCGGCAGGCGCGACTGGGGCATCGACGGCTACCGCAAGTTCATGGACGAGCAGTCGCGCCCGTTCATCGACGAGAAGGCGTTCGACGCCGATGCATGGGCCCGCTTCCTCGACCTGTTCAAGTACGTGCTGATCGACGTGAACGCGCCGGAAGACTATGCGCGCCTCGCCGAAGCGGCGCGCCCCGAGGCGATCCACGTGTTCTACCTGTCGACGTCGCCGGAGCTGTTCACGACGATCTGCGACAACCTGTCGGCCGCGCACCTCGTCGATGCGCGCTCGCGCGTCGTGCTCGAAAAGCCGCTCGGCCACGATCTCGCGTCGGCGCAGGCGATCAACGATGCGGTCGGCCGGCATTTCGCGGAATCGCAGATCTACCGGATCGATCATTACCTCGGCAAGGAAACCGTGCAGAACCTGATGGTGCTGCGCTTCGGCAACCCGATCTTCGGGCCGCTGTGGCAGGCGCCGAGCATCCGCAGCGTGCAGATCACGGTGGCGGAGACGGTCGGTGTCGGCAGCCGCGCGGGCTTCTACGACCATACCGGCGCGCTGCGCGACATGGTGCAGAACCACCTCCTGCAACTGCTGTGCATCGTCGCGATGGAGCCGCCGGTGTCGCTCGACCCGGACGCGGTGCGCGACGAGAAGCTGAAGGTGCTGCGCTCGCTGCGGCCGATGGCGCTGTCGGACGTCGCGCGCGATACCGTGCGCGGCCAGTACACGGCCGGCGCGGTCGACGGCCAGCCGGTCAAGGGCTATCTCGAGGAAGACAACGTGCCGGCTGACAGCCACGCGGAAACCTTCGTCGCGCTGCGCGCGCACATCAACAACTGGCGCTGGGCGAACGTGCCGTTCTTCCTGCGCACCGGCAAGCGGCTGCAGCGCCGCCAGTCGGAAATCGTGATCGAGTTCGCGGACATGCCGTTCTCGATCATCCCGACCGGCCCGCGCCACTACAGCAACCGCCTCGTGATCCAGCTGCAGCCGGAAGAATCGATCCAGCTGCAGATGCTCGCGAAGGAGCCGGGCAGCGGGATGAAGATGGTGCCCGTGAGCCTGAACCTCGACCTGCAGCAGGCGATTCCGGAACGGCGCGCGGAAGCCTACGAGCGGCTGCTGATCGACGTGATCCGCGGGCGTCTCACGCACTTCATGCGCCGCGACGAGCTCGAGGCCGCGTGGTCGTGGGTCGAGCCGATCCTCAACGGCTGGAAGCAGCTCGGCGATCGTCCGCGCCTCTACACGGCCGGCACGTTCGGGCCGGCTGCATCGTCGGCGCTGCTCGCGCGCGACAACATGTCGTGGTCCGAGGAAGCCTGACCACGGAATGACGGCATGATGGCAGGCCCGCGGCGCAAGCGCCGTGCGGCATGCCGGATCACACCGGGCGCCCGATCGGGTGCCCGCCCCGAGCCCTGCCTTCGCCCCTTCCAACGCTCCGCCGTTACAGCGGCTCCAGCCACGCGGCCTTGCGCCGCGCCGGCGCTCCGCTCCCGCCGCTGCCGCCGCCCAGCACCTCGATCATGTAATCGACGAACGACGCGATCCGCGACGAAATCGCGGTGTTCCGGTAATACACCGCGTTGATCGGCTGTTCGACGTCGAGCGTCTGCCGCGCGAGCACCTGCACGAGCCGGCCGGCCTCGCGATCCTGCGCGGTCATGAAATCCGACAGGCACACGACGCCCGCGCCCTCCAGCGCGAGCTGCCGCAGCGTCTCGCCGCTCGACGACCAGATGCCGGGCTCGATGCGGCACGGCTCGCCGTCCGCGCCGAGGATCGGCCAGACGTTCAGCGATTCGGGCTGCGTGAAGCCGAGCAGCGTGTGCCTGGCGAGATCCTCGACCTTGCGCGGCTGGCCGTGCGCTTCGAGGTATGCGGGGCTCGCGAGGATGCGCAGCCGGCTGTTGCCGATGCGCCGGCTGTGCAGCGTCGAATCCTTGAGCCGGCCGATGCGGATCGCGACGTCGGTGCGCCGCTCCAGCAGGTCGATGATCCCCTCGTTGCTGTTCAGCTCCAGTTCGACCTTCGGGAACCGTTCGCGGTAGCCATGCACGAGCGGCACGATCACGTGCAGCATGAACGGCGTCGCGGCATCGACGCGCAAGCGCCCCGACGGCATCTCGCGCCGCGCGAGCATCTGCTCCTCCGCGTTCTCGACCGATTCGATGATTGCGCGCGCATCCTGCAGGAACGCACGTCCTTCCTCGGTCAATTCGAGCCGGCGCGTGGTCCGGCGCAGCAGCGTGGTCTTGAGCTTCTCCTCGAGCCGAGCGAGCGTGCGGCTCGTGGCCGACACCGTGAGGTCGAGCTGCTGCGCGGCGGCGGTGATCGAACCGGAGTCGACCACGGCGGCAAAGGCCTGGAGTTCGTCGAGCGTGATCTTCATTGCTGGATTATTGATCCAAAATCAAAACAATTTGGTTTATAGACCCATTTTTCCGCAAAAGTAAAGACGGCACACTGCGCTCCATCGTCACCGGACCCTGGAGCACCGTCATGCCACTTGCCCTGCTTGCGCTGACCATCAGCGCGTTTGCCATCGGCACCACCGAATTCGTGATTGTCGGGCTGATCCCGACGATCGGCGCCGACCTCGGCGTCAGCCTGCCGTCGGCCGGCCTGCTCGTCAGCCTCTATGCGCTGAGCGTCGCGATCGGCGCGCCGCTCCTCACCGCGCTCACCGGCCGCGTGCCGCGCAAAACGCTGCTCGCCGCGCTGATGGCGCTGTTCACCATCGGCAACCTCGTGGCCTGGCAGGCGCCGGGCTACGAATCGCTGATCGTCGCGCGCGTGCTCACCGGCCTCGCCCACGGCGTGTTCTTCTCGGTCGGCTCGATCATCGCGACCACGCTCGTGCCGAAGGACAAGGCCGCCAGCGCGATCGCCACGATGTTCAGCGGGATGACCGTCGCGTTCGTCGCCGGCATTCCGCTCGGCACCTTCATCGGCCAGCACTTCGGCTGGCGCGCGACGTTCCTGATCGTCGCGCTGTTCGGCCTCGTCGCGTTCGTCGGCGCGGTCGCGTTCGTGCCGCGCGGCCTCCCGCGCACGCCGCCGGCGCCGCTCGCCCGCCAGTTCCGCGTGCTCGCCCAGCCGCGCCTGCTGCTCGTCTACGCGATGACGGCGGTCGGCTACGGCGGCTCGCTGATCGCGTTCACCTACATGGCGCCGCTGCTCGAACAGATCGCCGGCTTCACGCCGTCGCAGGTCAGTCTCGTACTGGTCGGCTACGGCGTGTCGGTCGCGTTCGGCAACGTGTGGGGCGGCAAGCTCGCGGACGCCGTCGGCCCGGTCAAAGCGCTCAAGCGGATCTTCCTGTTGCTCGCGATCGTGCTGCTCGCGCTGACCTTCACGGTGCACGTGAAGTGGCTCGCGGTGCTGACGATGCTCGCATGGGGCGCAGTCGCATTCGGCAACGTGCCGGGCCTGCAGGTGTATGTCGTCAAGCAGGCGCGCCACTTCGCACCGGACGCCACCGACGTCGCGTCGGGCTTCAACATCGCCGCGTTCAACCTCGGCGTCGCGGGCGGCTCGTCGCTCGGCGGCCTGATCGTCGCGAACGTCGGCCTCGGCCATACGCCGTGGATCGCCGCCGCCGTCACGCTCGGCGCCTTCGCGCTGACCGCGTTGAGCGGCCGCCTCGACCGCGGCCAGGGGCTGCCCGAGCGCACGGCCGAACCCGTCGAACTCGCCCATTGAACGTCACTTTCCCGCAGGAGCGCATCAGCATGAACGCATCGACCCAACGTCCGCCGTTCGCCGGCAGGACTTTCGAAGTCCGTTACGACGGCCTCACCGCCCTCAACGCGTATGACGAGGACGGCCTCCACATGCGCTACGAGATCACCGAAGGCCCGTACGCCGGCGCGAAGGGCGAAGTCGCGTACACGTGGCGGCACGTCGCCGGCGAGACCTACGCAATCTCGTGGCAGGAAGCCGACCGCGCAACCGTCGTGCACCTCGACGATTTCGCCGCCGGCACGTCGCACGCGTTCTTCACCGCGGCTTCGCTCGACTTCCATCGGCTCGAAGGCAGCCTGCGCGCACGCTGAACGGAGCGACCCGACCATGCCCACTTCACTCGACAAGCTCGCCAGCGGCGGCTTCAGCATCGGCATCGAACTGCCGCTCGACAACGACTGGTCGCTGGCGGGCGCCGCGAAGCGCCAGCACGACGGCCGCCGTCCCGGCGTGCCCGACCTGGAACTTCATGCAACGCTCGCGCGACTGGCCGACACGCTCGGCTTCCGCGCGCTCTGGGTGCGCGACGTGCCGGTGTACGACCCGTCGTTCGGCGATGCCGCGCAAGTGTTCGAGACCTTCTCGTATCTCGGCTACCTCGCCGGCATCACGCGCGACATCCTGCTCGGCACGGCGGCCGTCGTGCTGCCGCTGCGCGAACCGCTGCTGACGCTGAAATCGGCCGCGACGATCCAGGAGTTGAGCGCCGGCCGCCTGCTGCTCGGCGTCGCGAGCGGCGACCGGCCGGTCGAATATCCGCTGTTCGGCCGCGACTTCGCGTCACGCGGCGCGAATTTCCGCGACCAGATCGCGCTGCTGCGCGACGGCGCGCGCGGGCACCTGCCGCCGGGCCTGGACGTGTTGCCGGCCGCGCGTTCGCCGGTGCCGCTGCTCGTCGCGGGCCTCGCGCAGCAGACGCCCGCATGGATCGGCGAACACATGGACGGCTGCCTCGCCTATCCGGGCACGCCGGCCGACCACCTGCAACGCGCCGCGAACTGGCGCGCGGTGGCCGGCGACAAGCCGTACGTGAGCTTCATCCACCTCGACCTCGCGGAAGATCCGCACGAACCGCTTCAGCGGCACCGCTTCGGCGCGCGCGCCGGGCGCGTCGCGCTGACGGAAGAGCTCGCGGCAATGCGCGACGCGGGCGTGCGGCACATCGGTCTGCATCTGCGCCGCAATCGCTGGCCGCTCGACGAGACGATGGCCGAGATTGCCGCGGACGTGCTGCCGGCGTTCCATCCGGCTAGCAACCCACACACGTGCGTCGCATGAGGCCGGCCACGGCCCGTCGCGCGCCACGGCGGGCAACCGATCCTTGAATTTGAATCAAATATTTTTGACCTCTGAAGGCGTTTATCTCATTAGTCCCGAACGCCAGAATGACTTCCATACCGAACCCGTTCCACTTTCCCAGGAGCCCACGATGAGCAACGTTCCCGCATTCGGCCTCGGCACCTTCCGCCTGCAGGGCCAGGTCGTCATCGACTCGGTCCGCAATGGCCTCGATGTCGGCTACCGCGCGATCGACACCGCGCAGATCTACGGCAACGAAGCCGAAATCGGCGAAGCGATCGCCGCATCGGGCGTGCGCCGCGAAGACCTGTTCCTCACGACCAAGATCTGGGTCGACAACTACGCGCCCGAAAAACTGGCAGCCAGCCTCGAGGAAAGCCTGCGCAAGCTGCGCACCGACATCGCCGACCTGACGCTGATCCACTGGCCGGCGCCGGACAACGGCGTGTCGATCCAGGCGTTCATGACCGCGCTCGCCGACGCGAAGGCGAAGGGCCTCACGCGCCAGATCGGCATCTCGAACTTCAACATCGAACTGACGAAGGAAGCGATCGCGGCCGTCGGCAAGGATGCGATCGCGACGAACCAGATCGAACTGAGCCCGTACCTGCAGAACCGCAAGCTGGTCGAGTTCCTGAACGGCGAAGGCATCCACGTGACGTCGTACATGACGCTCGCCTACGGCAAGGTGCTCGGCGACCCGGTGATCGGCGCGATCGCGCAACGTCACGACGCGACGCCGGCGCAAGTCGCGCTCGCGTGGGCGCTGCAGCTCGGCTACTCGGTGATTCCGTCGTCGACGAAGCGCGAGAACCTCGCAAGCAACCTGCTCGCGCAGACGCTGCGCCTGACCGACGAAGACATGGCGCAGATCGCCGCGCTCGAGCGCAACGGCCGCGAAGTCGACCCGGCCGGCCTCGCGCCGAAGTGGGACTAAGCGCGCCTCACTCGTAATCGACCCGTCCGCGGCCAGCCGGTCGCGGCACCCGACAGGACCTCACCATGACCCACGACCCGCTTTTTCAACCGCTGCGATTCGGCGCGCTGACGCTGCCGAACCGTATCGTGATGCCGCCGATGACGCGTTCGCGCGCCAGCCAGCCCGGCGACGAAGCCAACGAACTGATGGCCGCGTATTACGCGCAGCGCGCGAGCGCCGGCCTGATCGTCAGCGAAGGCACCTACATCGCGCCACTCGGCAAGGGCTACGCGTGGACGCCCGGCATCCACACGCCGTCGCAGGTCGCCGGCTGGCGCCGCGTGACGGACGCCGTGCACGCCGCGCACGGCCGCATCTTCGCGCAGCTGTGGCACGTCGGCCGCTTGAGCCACACGAGCCTGCTCGACGGCGCGCAACCGGTGTCGTCGTCGCCGATCCAGGCGAAAGGCGTGAACGTGTTCATCGCCGGCGAGGACGGCAGCACGCCGGGCTTCGTGCAGGCGTCCGAGCCGCGCGCGCTGTCCGTCGACGAGATCCGCGGGATCGTCGATCAATACCGCGCCGCCGCCCGCCACGCGATCGAGGCCGGCTTCGACGGCGTCGAGCTGCACGGCGCGAACGGCTATCTCGTGAACCAGTTCATCGACTCGAACGCGAACACGCGCACCGACGCGTACGGCGGCTCGCTGGAAAACCGGCTGCGCTTCCTGCGCGAAGTCGTGCAGGCGCTGATCGAAGGCACCGGCGACGCGTCGCGCGTCGGCGTCCGCCTCGCGCCGCTGACCACGCTGAACGGCTGCGTCGACGACGATCCGGAAACGACCTACCTCGCCGCCGCGAAGCTGCTCGGCGAACTCGGCATCGGCTACCTGCACATCGCGGAAGCCGACTGGGACGACGCGCCGCTGATGCCGGTCGAATTCAAGCGGCAACTGCGCGCCGTGTTCCCGGGCGTGCTGATCTACGCCGGCGCGTACACGGCCGAACGCGCGCGCGAAGCGATCGCCGCCGGCTGGGCCGACCTGATCGCATTCGGCCGCCCGTTCGTCGCGAACCCCGACCTGCCCGAGCGCCTGCGCACCGGCGCCGCGCTCGCGCGGCACGATCGCAACACGCTGTTCGGCGGCGGTGCGAAAGGCCTGACCGACTATCCGACGCTCGCGCAGGCCGCGGCCTGAGCGGGCGGGCGCAACCACTCCGAGACTGCTCATGAGAATCACGCTTCCTTCCCGCCTGGGTTTCGGCACCGCGCCGCTGGGTAACATGTACCGGGACATCCCGCACGAAGAAGCGCTGGCCACCGTCGATGCCGCGTGGCGTGGCGGCATCCGCTACTTCGACGCCGCGCCGCTGTATGGCGCCGGCCTCGCCGAGCTGCGTCTCGGTGAAGCGCTCGCCGGACGGCCGCGCGACGAATATTCGCTTGGCACCAAGGTCGGCCGGCTCGTCCTCGACGAACACGAGGACGCGTCGCAACGCAATCTCGGCGAAAAAGGCGGGCTGTTCCGTCACGGGCTGCCGAACCGGATCGTCTACGACTACACCGCGGACGGCACGCTGCGCTCGATCGAGGCCAGCCTCGCACGGCTGCGCACCGACCGGCTCGACACCGTGTGGATTCACGATCCGGCCGTCGATTTTCACGGCGACGCATGGCGCGACGTGTTCGACGTCGCGATGTCGGGCGCGGCGAAGGCGCTCACGCGGCTGCGCGACGAGAAGGTCATCAAGGGCTGGGGGCTCGGCGTGAACCGCGTCGAGCCGTGCGAACTCGCACTCGAACGTTCGGATCCGGACGGCTTCCTGCTCGCCGGACGCTATACGCTGCTCGATCACGCGGGCGCGCTCGAACGGCTGATGCCGGAAAGCGCCGCGCGCGGGCTCGGGATCATCGTCGGCGGCCCGTACAACTCGGGCGTGCTGGCGGGCGGCACGCATTTCGAGTACCAGCCGGCCACGCAGACGATGCTCGAGCGCGTCGCGCGGATTCGCGGGCTCTGCGAACGGTTCGGTGTCGACGTTCGCGCGGTGGCCTTGCAATTTTCGCTCGCGCATCCGGCCGTCGCGGCCGCGATCCCTGGCGCGAGCCGGCCCGAGCGCATCGACGAGAACCTGCGTCTCGCGGCGGCGCCGATTCCGGCCGCACTGTGGGCGGCGCTGAAGGCCGAGCACCTGATCGCCGAGCACGCACCAACGCCGGCCGGCGCGGTTTGAAGCGGTTTGAAGCGGTCTGAAGCGGCGGACGCGGCCGCTGCGGCGCGCGGCCGTGGCGATTGCGCGCCGGCAATCGCGGCGGCTATCGTCGCGATTGCCATTTCCGAATTGCGGGCTGCGCAATCGGCGTCTAGCGTTTACGGGTTCGACTCCGCACGATCGTCACCCGACCTGAAAGGACGCGCCGCCATGCCAAGCCCTTCCCCGACACGCGACATGTTGCTGGCCTTCGCGGCCGGTCTTTCATTCGCGGCCTGCGCCGCGCCGGCCTATGCCGACGATGCCACCGGCCTCGCACCGCCCGCTCCCGCGACACCCGTGCTGTCGACGACCGCGACCGGCGTGCAGATCTACGCATGCGAATACGATGCCGACCACCGGCTCGCGTGGGCATTCCAGCGCCCGGAAGCAATGCTGTTCGATGCCGGCGGCACGCTCGTCGTGCGGCACGGCGCGGGGCCGTCATGGGAAGCGCTCGATGGCAGCCGCATCACCGGCAAGAAGCTCGTGGAAGCGCCGAGCGCGCGCGTCGGCAGCGTTCCTCAATGGCTGCTCGCCGCGACGCCGGCCGCAACGGGCACGAAGGCCACGACCGGCACGCTCGCCGGCGTGCGCTTCGTGCAGCGGCTCGACACCGCGGGCGGCACGCCGCCGGAAACCGCGTGCTCGACCGAACATGCGGTCGGCCGCTTTCCGTATTTCGCGCGCTACGTGTTCCTGAAGTAACGCACGACGACGGCGGCTACCCGAACCGGGGCGCCGCCGTAACATGCAACTTGATCAGTCATCCTGCATTTTTACGCTATCGCTTCGGCTGCCGCGCGATGCCTCAACCTCAGCGAATCCGCATCGACAGTTCGACATCGCCACCGAACGGCACCGACAGATAGCCGTTCTGCGGCGCACGCACGTAGGCGAGATAGTCGGGGCTGTATTCGGCATTGTCGGCGACGACGAACGCGCCGGCCCGCAGCCGCGGCTCGACCCGTTCGAGAATCTCCGGATACAACGCCTTCGCGCCGTCGAGCAGCAGCAGGTCGACCGTATCCGGCAGATTGCTGGCCAGCGTGCGCAACGCATCGCCTTCCCGAATCTCCACCAGATCGGCCAGCCCGGCCGCGGCCAGATTGGCGCGCGCCCGCGCGACCTTCGACGCTTCGAACTCGCTGGTGATCACGCGGCCGCCGCCGTTGTCGCGCAGCGCGGCGGCGAGGTGCAGCGTCGAGATGCCGAACGACGTGCCGAACTCGACGATCGAACGTGCGCCGCAGGCGCGCGCGAGCATGTACAGCAGCGTGCCCGTCTCGCGCGACACCGCGAGCGGATAGTCCTTCAGGCGTGCATAGAAGTCGGCGTAATCGGTCTTGCTGCGCATCAGCCGCATTTGCTCGTCGTGCGACACGTTGGCGAAGTCCGGGTTCGATGCGGGCGACGAGGCTTCGGCTTCGTCGAACAGGCGCGCGAGCAGCGACGCCAACGGGTCGTGAATCAGGGTGGTCATGCGAATCTCCGAAGTCAGGTTGAGTGCGTCAGTACGCCCGACTAGAATATGACGAATCATTCAGGTTTTACTATTCGCATTGGCAGACCCGTCATGACCGACCGCCGCAACGCCCCGATCGCCTCGCGCAAGCAGCCCAAGCAGGCCCGCTCGACCCGTCTCGTCGACGACGTGCTGCAGGCCGCTATTCAGGTTTTGGCGACCGAAGGGGCGCAGCGCTTCACGATGGCGCGCGTGGCCGAGCGCGCCGGCGTGAGTGTCGGCTCGCTGTACCAGTACTTCCCGAACAAGGCGGCCGTGCTGTTCCGGCTCCAGCACGACGAATGGCGGCAAACCTCCGAGATGCTGTGCGGGATGCTGCAGGACACGCGCCAGACGCCGCCCGAGCGGCTGCGTACGGCCGTCCACGCGTTCATCCGTTCGGAATGCGACGAGGCGTCGATGCGCATCGCACTCGACGACGCCGCGCCCCTCTATCGCGACGCCCCCGAGGCGCGGGAAGTGAAGGCCGAAGGCAACCGGGTCTTCAGCGCATTCATGCGCGAAATGCTGCCCGACGTGCCCGACGCCACGCATGCGCTCGCGTGCGAGCTGGTCATGACGACGCTCACGACGGGCGGCAAGGCGTTCTCCGAAACGGAACGCACGCCTGAGGAAATCGACGCCTATTCGAACGCGATGGCCGACATGTTCTGTGTGTACCTCGCGCATCTCGCGCGGGGTTGACGGACAAGGAGCCGGGACAACGAGCCAGAACCGGCGCGGCATGCGCGCGGCGCCGGCATCATCAGGATGCGGGTTCCGCGCGGCCGCTTTTACGCGCCTGCCCGGCCGCGACGAAAGACATCCGTAAGCCTCGACGCATCACCCTGCCCGCCGCCCGCGCATTCAAATAATCGCCTTAACGGATTCGAACTAGGCGTATACACGCGTTCCGCGACGACGAAGCCCCGTTGCACGCCGATATAAGCGCTGCGACATGCGCTGCATGCTCTTCCCCCAATGGGACGTGATGGGCCGTTCGCCTAACCTTCGCTACGGCAAAGCGCACGTGACAGGGTCGCCCCCACCACGCGTCGTACGACGCGACCCGCTCGCGCCCGCTTCGAAGCGCGTACGACGACACGGCTCACGCGTCATGCGTCCCCGCGACGTTGCCGACAATTTCAACCAGATACGAGACACCCTGACGACGGTCCGCTACAGGCCGTTTCAGCATGCTGATAAAGGAGCAAGCTCATGAGTGATACCCCGGTGCAGCCGACGGTCGGCGTCGGTGCGGAACAACCCGACTTCGGCGCCAAGGGAGCCATCGACCGGTACTTCGACATTTCGTCGCGCGGCAGCACGCAGCGTCGCGAAATCGTCGCGGGCGTGACCACCTTCCTCGCGATGGTCTATTCCGTGTTCGTCGTGCCCGGGATGTTCGGCAAGGCCGGCTTCGACACGAGCGCGGTATTCGTCGCGGTCTGTCTGACCACCGCCTTCGGTTCGCTGCTGATGGGCCTGTGGGCGAAGCTGCCGATCGCGATCGGCTGCGCGATTTCGCTGACGGCGTTCACCGCGTTCGGTCTCGTGCTCGGCAAGGGCCTGCCGCCCACCGTCGCGCTTGGCGCCGTGTTCCTGATGGGCCTCGTGTTCACCGGCATCTCGGTCACCGGCGTGCGTTCGTGGATCCTGCGCAACCTGCCCGCGGGCGTCGCGCACGGCACGGGGATCGGCATCGGCCTGTTCCTGCTGCTGATCGCGTCGAACGACGTCGGCCTCGTGATCAAGAACCCGGGCGCCGGCCTGCCGGTCTCGCTCGGCCAGATCACCGCGTTCCCGGTCATCATGTCGGTCGTCGGCCTCGCGGCGATCTTCGGGCTCGAGAAGCGCCGCGTGCCGGGCGGCATCCTGCTCGTCGTGGTCGCGATCTCGCTGATCGGCCTCGTGTTCGACCCGGCCGTCAAATACCGCGGCATCTTCGCGCTGCCGTCGCTGAGCGCGCCGGGCCACGCATCGCTGATCGGCGCGATGGACATCAAGGGCGCGCTGTCGATGGCCGTGCTGCCGAGCGTGCTGGCGCTCGTGATGACCGCCGTGTTCGACGCGACCGGCACGATCCGCGCGGTCGCCGGCCAGGCGGGCCAGCTCGACGAGAACGGCCGCATCATCAACGGCGGCCGCGCGCTGACCGCCGATTCGATCAGCTCGATCTTCTCGGGCTTCCTCGGCGGTGCGCCGGCCGCGGCCTACATCGAGTCGAGCGTCGGCGTGGCCGCCGGCGCGAAGACGGGCCTCGCGGCCGCGGTGGTCGGCCTGCTGTTCCTGGTCGTGATGTTCTTCTCGCCGCTCGCGGGCCTCGTGCCGTCGTACGCCACCGCACCCGCGCTGATGTACGTCGGCCTGCTGATGCTCGGCAGCGTGAGCAAGCTGCACATGGACGACATGGTCGACGCGATGTCGGGCCTCGTGTGCGCGGTGTTTATCGTGCTGACCGCGAACATCGTGACGGGCATCATGCTCGGCTTCTCGACGCTCGTGATCGGCCGCATCGCCAGCGGCGAATTCCGCAAGCTCAACGTCGGCACCGTGCTCATCGCGGCCGTGCTCGTCACGTTCTACCTCGGCGGCTGGGCGATCTGAGCGCGGCTCATGCGCGACGTCGCTTGCGAAAAGGACGGCGCGCAGCGGGACGACACCGTCTCCTCCCACCATCGTCGTCGATGGTCTCCCGGCCTGGAAACGCCAGTTTCCGGGCTTTTTTTGCGGATGCGCCACGGAGCTCCGGCGCCTCGCTCGGCCGGCACGGGGCGGCATGCGTCGCGTCCGTTCACGAATCCGCACGCGGTGCTACGATCGCGCTTTGTCCTCCGGAACCGTCTTGACGTCCTCACCCGCCTAAAGGCAGGTGATTCCCACACCTGGCGATGCACGTCCGCATCGGAGAATGTTCAGCGCAGCGTTGATATCTCGATCATGCTCGACACCACATTCACTACAGGCCCACT
>Ga0207690_10000039_pt1 | contig 132999 bp, 138 predicted proteins | sample KBSC23metaG_FD_184315 | JGI IMG/M metagenome (GOLD analysis project Ga0207690, IMG submission 184315) | Corn rhizosphere microbial communities from Kellogg Biological Station, Michigan, USA - KBS C2-3 metaG (SPAdes) (version 2) | ecosystem: Host-associated > Plants > Roots > Rhizosphere >...
GCGAGCGCGGGCTCGACGCCGCGCTGAGCGACCTGCTGAGCCCGCTGGAGGCCGCCGGCGTGCAGACCCGCCTGGAGGTCGATCCGCGGGCGTTGCCGCACGAGCGCGACGCCGACGACGCGGCGATGGCGCTGATCTACCGCGTCGCGCGCGAGGCGGTGCGCAACACGCGCGAGCACGGCGACGCGCAGGCGGTGTCGATCGCGCTCACGTGCGCCGCGCCGGGCGTCGCGCGCCTCGTCGTGCGCGACGACGGCCGCGGCTTCGCGCTGTCCGATCGCGAGCGCGCGCAGACCGCCGGCCACGTCGGCCTGCGGCTGCTGGAGGAGCTCGCGGCGCAGGCCGGCGGCGCGCTGAGCGTCGACTCCGCGCCGGGCGCCGGCACGACCGTGACGCTGGAGCTGCCGGCGTGATCCGCGTGCTGCTTGCCGACGACCACGGCGTGATCCGTGACGGGCTCGGGCGCCTGATCGCCGCGCTCGACGACGTCGAGCTGGTGGCCGTCGCCGCCGACGGCGCCGAGGCCGTCGAGGCGGCGCGGCGCGAGCGGCCTGACGTGGTGCTGATGGACCTGGAGATGCCGACGCTGGACGGGATCGAGGCGACACGGCGAATCGTCGGCGAGTTGCCCGGCACCGCCGTGCTCGTGCTGACCTCGTTCTCCGACCGCCCGCGCATCGTCGGCGCGCTCGAGGCCGGCGCATGCGGCTACCTGCTCAAGGACGTCGACGCCGCCCAGGTCGCCGAGGGGATCCGCGCCGCAGCGCGGGGAGAGTCTCCGCTCGATCCGCGGGCTGCGCGGACGATCCTCGACGCCCGCACCGCGCCCGACCCGCTCGCGGGCCTGTCCGCCCGCGAGCGCGAGGTGCTCCACCTGCTCGTCGAGGGTCTGCCGAACAAGCTGATCGCGCGGCGTCTGGAGATCAGCGAGAAGACCGTCAAGTCGCACCTCACGAAGGTCTTCCGCGAGCTCGGCGTGACCGACCGCACGCAGGCGGCGCTGTGGATGGAGCGCCACCGCGCGGAGCGCTAGGACCAAGGTCCCATTGCATCGCCGACCCGCCGGCCGGCACGCTGTCCGGCGATGCCCCGTCACGCGACCACTGTCCCTCTCGACAGCCATGGGATGTACAGACGGACGGTGCGCGCGGTGCTGCTGGCGCTCGCGCTGCTGGCGACGCCCGCCGCGGCACGCGACGAGGTCCGCGCCACCGCCGCGTGCGGCCGCGGCGCGTCGGCGGAGCTGCGCGTCCGCGCGCACCACGGCGCGCTCGAGGTCGAGCTGCGTGTGCGCCGCCACCGCGCCGGCGAGCGCTGGAGCGTCGCGCTGATCCACGAGCGCCGCGTCGCGTGGCGCGGCGCCGCGAAGACGCACGACGGCGGCTTCCGCGTCCGCCGCACGCTGCCCGACTACACCGGGTCGGACGAGGTCTCGGCGCGGGCGGTCAACCGCCGCGGCCTCACCTGCCAGGCGACCGCGACGCTGCACGCCTGAGCGTCCAGCTCCGTTGACGTCCGTCGGCACCGCGTGAAAGGGTCGGGCACGAGGCACCGGGACACGGTGCGAACGGCAAGCGACGGGAGGCGTCGTGGAGCGGCATGGTTCGCAGAGCTTCTTCGTGATCGGTGAGGGGCTGTTGAGCGAGAGCGCGGGCGGGCGCGACGCACCGGCAGTCCCGATGGCGTCGGCGGCGAGAGTAGGACCGCCCTTCCGCTTCTCGCGCATGGGGCCGAACGGCAGAGGGCGCCAGCTCGCCGAGAGCCTGCGCAAGCGGCTCGGCAACGCGATGGCGCACACCGGCGGCGGCGCCTCGCAGATCCCGGCCGGCTTCACCTATCTCGGCCAGTTCGTCGATCACGACCTCACGTTCGACAAGACGAACGTGATGCTCGGGGCGGCCATCTCGCCGACGGCGCTGCTGCAGGCGCGCTCGCCGAGCCTCGACCTCGACTCGCTCTACGGCGCCGGCCCGCAGGACCCCGAGTCGGCGAAGTTCTACGAGGCCGACGGCGTGCACCTGAAGGTCGGGAGAACCGTCGCGATCGGGCCCGACAGAGCGATGACCGGCTTCGACCTGCCGCGCGGCGTCGGCAGAAGCGCGGCCGACAGACGCCGCGCCGTCATCCCCGATCCGCGCAACGACGAGAACCTCGCCGTCGCGCAGACGCACTGCGCGTTCATCCGCTTCCACAACCGCGTCGTCGACACCCTTCCGAGATCGGTGCCACCCTCGCAGCGCTTCGCGAGAGCGCGCGAGATCGTCACGCGCCACTACCAGTGGATGCTCCGCACCGACCTCCTGCCGCGCATCTGTGCGAGAGCGGTCGTCGAGGACGTCTTCAGAAACGGGCGCAAGGCGTTCGAGGTCGGCGTGTCGCCGGCCGACGTGCCGACGATGCCGATCGAGTTCTCGGTCGCCGCATACCGCCTCGGACACTCGATGGTGCGCCAGGCCTACAACTGGAACGCGCGCTTCGACAACGGCGCGGGGACGCTCGACCTGCTGTTCCTGTTCTCGGGCACGAGCGGCGACCTCGGTGGAAATCCGCGGTTGCCGAGCAACTGGATCGCCGACTTCCGCCGCCTCTACGACTTCGGCGAGGCGAGACGCAGAGATCTCGTCGTGCCCGCAAGACGCTTCAACCGCGCGATGCGGATCGACACGCTGCTTGTCGACCCGCTCAAGAACCTCCCCCCAGGCTCCTTCGGCGGCCCGACGGTGCCGTTCGACGACCCCCGCGCGAACCTCGCCTTCCGCAACCTCACGCGCGCGAGAATGGTGAACCTCGCGACCGGCCAGCAGATGGTCAGATTCCTCCGCAGACACGGCGTCAGAGTGAGAGCGCTGACGGCCGTGCAGCTGCGCGACGGCAGAGGCGGCGCTCGCTTGAGAAGACTCACCGACGCCCAGCGCAGAGCGCTCCTCAGAGACACGCCGCTGTGGTTCTACGTGCTGCGCGAGGCCGAGCTGAACGGCGGGCGGCTGACCGGCGTCGGCGCACGGATCGTCGCGGAGACGTTCCACCGCGCGATCGAGGGCAGCTCGACGTCGATCGTGCGGGACCCGAGATGGCGTCCGACGCTCGGCCCGAACAGAGACACGTTCCGGATGGTGGATCTGCTGCTGTTCGCGTTCGAGGGCAGAAGAGCGCTGCTGGCACCGCTCGGCTGACGGCTACGCGACGGCTGGTCTCGAACCGACGGCGGGGAGTCTGCCGGCGATCCCGCGCGCCCAGGCGCGGATCTCGTCCCAGTCGCGGCGGTCGCGCCACTCCTCGGGCGTGTTCGTGACCATCGACTGCTCGATGCGGCCGTGCGGCTCCCGCGGAACGCTTCCGCCGAACACGACGTGCTCGCGGGCGCCCAGCTGCTCGACCTTGCGCATCGTGCGGCCGGGCTCGGCCCAGGCCGCGTTGTCTCTCGCAGGGTCGCCGGTCGGGCCGGAGCTGAAGGCCCACCACGGCATGCCCTCCAGCTCGCGGCGGTGCTTGCGCAGGAAGTGGCGGGCGTGGCTGCGCCAGCGTCTCATGTAGACAGCGCTGCCGAGCACGACGGCGTCGTAGGCGTCGAGCCCGGCAACCGTTCCGGCCTCGACGCAGTCGGCCTCATGGCCGGACTCCCGCAGGCTCTCCGCGATCGTCTGAGCGATCTCCGCGGTCGAGCCGCGCTTGGAGGCGTATGCGACGAGGACCTTCGCCATGGGACGCCAGCGTCGCACGCGTCCCTGCGGCGGGCATCGGGGATCAGGGCGCGTCTCGATCCGGGTGGGCTACGGATGCAGCGTCAGTCGCAGGCCGACGCGGTCGCGTCCGCGAACCCTCTGACGGCACTGACGACGCTCGACGCGTCGCTCGCCAGCGACGCGATCTCTGCGGCCGAGGGAGTGCCGGAGAGCGCTCTCACATCCGTCGAAAGGGCATCCACCGAGGAGCTGATCGCCTTCGTCTGATTCGGGAAGTCGCTTCTGGCCGAGGCCACGAGCGCGTTCGCGTCGCTCTGGATCATGCGCAACTTGCTCTGCAGTCCGCTGATCCCCTGCGACGGGTCGAGGTTCGCGAGGTCCTTGATCGAGCTCTCCAGCTGGCTGCGGTCGGCGCAGTAGCCCGGCTTGTCGCTGCCGCCGCAGGCAGCGAGCGCGAGCGACGCACCGGCGAGGACCGCAAGCGCGGCGAGCTGTCGGGGGATGCGGCTCACGTGACCTGCTGATAGCCGGATCGCACCGCGCCTGAAACCGGCGCCAGCGGGATCCGCACGGTGAAGGCGGCTCCGCCGCCGCGCGCGTTCGAGGCCGTGACGCGGCCGCCGTGGCGCTCCACCACGCCGGCGACGATCGCGAGCCCGAGGCCGGCGCCGCCCGCGCCGCGCGCACGGCCGCCCTCGGCGCGCCAGAAGCGCTCGAACAGCGCCGCGGGGTCCTGATCCGGCGGCAGGCCCGGGCCGTGGTCGCGCACCTCGATGCACACCTCCTCCCCATCGCGCGCGACCGCCACCTCGATCGGCGTGCCGGCCGGCGTGTGCACGAGCGCGTTGCGCAGCAGGTTGGCGAGCACCTGCGTCAGCTGGTGCGGATCGCCGAGCACGACGGCGGCGCCCTCGGCGTGCAGTGAGATCTCTCGCTCCGGCGCGGTCGCGCACGCGTCCGAGACGGCGTCGCGCGCGAGTGCCGCGAGGTCGACCGCGACGCGCTCGCCATCGCGCATCTCATCCAGCCGCGCGAGCGTGAGCAGATCCTCGACGAGCACGCCCATCCGCGCCGCCTCCTGCTCGATGCGGCGCATCGCCTTCTCCACCTCCTGCGGATCGCGCGCCGCGCCGGTGCGGAACAGCTCCGCGTAGCCGCGGATCGAGGTCAGCGGCGTGCGCAACTCATGCGAGGCGTCGGCGAGGAAGCGGCGCAGGCGCTCCTCGCTCGCCTTCTGACCGGCGAACGCGCGCTCGAGCCGCGCCAGCATGCCGTTGAGCGCGAGTCCGAGCCGGCCGACCTCGGTGCGCGGGTCGGCCGGCTCGACGCGGTGCGAGAGCTCGCCGCCGGCGATCGCGCCGGCGGTGTGCCCCATCCGCTCCAGCGGCAGCAGCCCGACGCGCACGACGAAGCGCGCAGCCAGCCCGAGCGCAAGCAGGACCGCGGCGATCACGAGCGCCTCGACGAGCAGCAGGCGGTCGAGCGTGCGCGAGGTCTCCGCGAGCGGGATCGCGACGACGTTCACGCCGCTGCCGCGCGGGTCGGCGACCGCGAGCGCCCGGTAGTCGCCGCCGGCGACGGTCGCCGGCCGGTCGAGCGCCAGGTCGTGCGGCAGCGACGGCTGCTCGGTCGCCTCGGCCTCGCCGTAGCCCTGCTGGACCGTCCTCGAGTCGACCGTCCCGCTCGCGTCGCGATGCTCGCCGTAGGTCCCCTCCGGCAGGCCGAAGCCGGGTCCGCCGCCGCCGAAGCCCGGCTCGCCCGGTCCGCCGCGAATGCCGGGCGGCGGGCGCAGGCCGAAGTCGAGCGCGGCCGCGACCGGCCGGACCGCCGCGTGCAGCTGCTGGTCGACGCGGTCGATCAGGAACGAGCGCTGCTCCGCGTACGTGACGGCCGCGAGCACGAGCAGGCCGACCGCTGCCAACGCGAGCAGCCCGGCCACGAGGCGTGCGCGCAGGGAATGCATCACCGCGGCAGCCGCAGCACGTAGCCGACGCCGCGCACGGTGTGGATCAGCGGCGGCCCGTGCTCGTCGAGCTTTCGGCGAAGGTAGGACACGTAGGTCTCCAGGACCCGAGCGTCGCCGCCGAAGTCGTAGTCCCACACGTGCTCGAGCAGCTGCGTGCGCGAGAGCACGCGGCGCGGGTTGAGCATCAGGTAGCGCAGCAGCCGGTACTCGGTCGGCGTCAGCTCGATCAGCTGGCCGGCGCGCGTGACCTCGTGCGCGTCGTCGTCGAGCTCGACGTCGGCGAACGTCAGCACGCTGGAGTCCGACTCCGTCACGCCGGCGCGGCGCAGCAGCGCGCGCACGCGTGCGAGGAGCTCCTCGAGGCTGAACGGCTTCGTGACGTAGTCGTCGCCGCCGACCGTGAGCCCGCGCACTCTGTCCTCGGTCGCATCGCGCGCGGTGAGGAAGATGATCGGCACGCGGGCGCGCTCGGCGCCGAGCTGCCTGGCGACGTCGAAGCCCTCCATGTCGGGCAGCATCACGTCGAGCAGCATCACGTGCGGGCGCATGTCGCGGGCCTTCGCGAGCGCCTCCGCCCCGGTGCCGGCGGCGTCGACCTCGAAGCCCTCGTAGCGCAGCGCCATCGAGATCACGTCGACGATGTTAGGCTCGTCGTCGACGACGAGGATCCGCGCAGATCCGTTGCCGCTCGCCTTCATCGAGGAGGATCATCGCGCAGAAGCCTGGGAGCTTCCTGAGAGCGCTGTGTGAGCGGCCGGGGCGATCACGGCACGCGAGCCGTCGTCGCGGACGATCAGGCCGCCGTGCGGCAACAGCCAGCGCGCAGCGCCCCGCGGGCCGGCGAGCAGCGCCGCCTTCGCGCGCCACTCGGCCTCGAACGCGCTCGACGCGAGCGCCGTGGCTTGCACGACGCCGGTGAAGGCCGGTCTGCCGGTCGCCGGATCGAGCAGGTGGTGCGCGGGCGCGCCGTCGCCGTCGAGCCAGCTGCGCCGGCCGATGCCGCTCGTCGCGACGCCGCCATCGCGCACGCGGAACGTGTGCAGGACGGCCGTCTCGTCGAACGGGCTCGCGACCTGCACGTCGCGTGGCAGGCCGGCGGCACCGCCGATCCGCAGATCGCCCGCGCTGTCGATCGCATACGCCTCGTGGCCCGCCAGCTCGGCGCCGATCAGGTCCGCGAGCAGGCCCTTCACGATCCCGCCGCTGTCGAGCTGCACCCCATGCGGCCGCTGCACGACGCGCCGAAAGCGGTCGACTGAGAGCTCGCGCCAGCGCGACGCCGGATGGGGGTGCGCCGGATGGCGCGCGGGTGCGCCGTCGAGCGCGAAGCGCAGCGGCACCGGCGTCGCGATGTCGCGTGCGTAGCCCGCTTCCACGAGCTGCGGCAGCAGCGTCGCATCGACGAGCCCGCCGCTGCGCTGCGCAGCCGCAAGCGCGGCCGCGACGAAGCGCGCCATCTCCGCGCTCACCGGCACCGCGTCGCGCACGTCCGCGTTGAGGCGCGAGAGCTCGCTGCCCGGCTCGAAGCGCGTGAAGCGGCGGTGGCCGCCGAGCAGCCGCTCGCGCGCCGCCTCCGCGGCCTCGCGCGGCGTGCCGAGCGGACCGTCGCCGCGCACGTGCACGGCGCAGGTCGACCCGAAGCAGTCGAATGTGAGGATCGCGTCGTGCGCGCTCATGCTCCGCTCCACAGGCGCGGCGCGGGCGCGCGGTCGCTCGGGCCCTGTCTGGGCGGCGCGACGGGGCGCGCCGGCTCCTCCGTCAGCCGCACCGTGAGCAGCGTCAGCGCCGGCACGATCACGAGGCCGACGGCGATCATGAACCATGCGGTGCCGGCGTCCGTGCCCATCCCGAGCGCGTGCACCAGCGAGGCGAGCCACGCGACCGCGGTGAAGCGGTGCAGCCGCCGCCAGCGCGCGACGCCGATCCGTCCGCGCACGTAGTAGGAGAGGCCGAGCAGCGCGGTGGCCCAGCCGGCCACGATCCCGATCGCCAGCCACGGCTCGCGGAACGAGCTCGCGAACGGGATCGCCAGGTCGGCGAGCGTCGGGTGCAGGAAGCTGTCGCCGAGCAGGCTGACCGCATGCAGCGCGAGCGCCGAAAGCGCGGCGACCGAGAGCGCCTCGTGCAGCGGTCTCAGCGTCCGCTGCGCACGCGGCAGCATGCGGCCGCCCATCGTCAGCCCGACGCTGACGGAGACGCTCGCGAGCAGCAGCGCCAGCACGCCGGCGGCGCGGCTCGTGATCCAGAAGACGTGCGTGGCGGCGAGCGCGGACATCAGGACTGGCGCGTCGTCATCTGCGGGAGCTGCTGCTGCTGCTGTTGCTGTTGGGCGCCGAAGTCATCGTCAAACGTCTGCTGGGCGCTCTGCTGCTGCGTCGCAGTGGCGGCGGTCGAGCCGGTGTGTCCCATCGCGCCGGTTCCGGCGATCACGCCCCACGCGAGCGCGAACGTCGCGAGGCTCGCGGCGCCGACGGTGCGGCGGATGCGGCGCCTGCGGTGCTGTGAGGAAGTCATGCGGGCACCGTAGGCCCGCCAGGTCAGCTCGGCCTCAGCGCCTCCTGAGAGGAGCCTGAGAGCCGCTCAGTCCCAGTCCGGCGCCCAGTCGGGGTCGGCCGTGCGCAGATGCCGTCTGGAGCGGTCGGCGACGGCTGCGCGCTCGTCATCGTCGAGCTCGAAGTCGAACACATCGAGGTTCTCGGCACGGCGCTCGTGGCTCGACGCCTTCGGGATCGTGCAGACGTTCGGCTGGTCGAGCAGCCACCGCAGCGCGACCTGTCCGGCGGACTTGCCGTGGCGCGCGCCGATCTCGTGCAGGACCGGGTCGTCGTGCACGTAGCCGTGCGCGAACGGCGAGTAGGCGGTCAGCAGCAGGTCGTGCTCGAGGCACTCGTGCATCACGGGTCCCTGCGGCAGGTACGGGTGGTACTCGACCTGGTCGCAGAAGATCGGCGCGTACTCGAGCGCCTCGCGCAGCAGCCCAGAGGGGAAGTTCGACACGCCGATCTGCGCGGCGAGGCCCTGCTCGCGAAGGGCGTTCATCGCGCTGAGCGTCTCGCGCAGCGGCACCTCGGCGGCCGGCCAGTGCAGCAGCAGGAGGTCGACGCGGTCGACCTGCAGGTCGGCGAGCTGCTCGTGGAAGACGCGCGCGAGCAGGTCCGGCTCAGCGTGCTCGTACCAGGCCTTCGTCGTCAGCCAGACCTCCTCGCGCGGCACGCCGGAGTCGGTCAGCGCGCGGCCGACCCACGCCTCGTTGCCGTACGCGCGCGCGGTGTCGACGTGGCGGTAGCCGAGCTCGAGCGCGTCGAGCACGCCCTCATAGGCGTCCTCGCCCTCGACAAGCCAGGTGCCGTAGCCGAGCTTCGGTACCTCGACCCCTTGCACCGTCACCGTCCGCGCCTGCGTCGCCTCGCGTGGCATCAAGGTGACCGTACCCGAGCGCCGGTGGCCGCTACCCCGTGAACGGCGTCCAGCGCTCGGACGCGAACGGGAGCGCGGTGCGGTGGAGGACCGGCGCAACCCGCGCGGTGAGCGCCGGGAAGTCCTCGAAGACCGCGCGCACGAGCGTCTCGGCGTTCGCGCCGTCGCCGAGCGCGAGCGCCGCCGCGCGGTCGAGCGCCTGCTCCTGCGTCAGCGCCGGCGCGGTGCGCCGCTCCGCCGGGACGGCGGCGAGCGCGGCCGGCGTGCCGTCGACGCAGAAGGCCCCCCAGCGCGAGACGAACACGAGCACCTCGTCGAACTGCTCGTCGGCGTCCCCGACCTCGAAGCGCGTGCGCAGGCGGCCGAGCGCGTAGCTCAGCTCCGTCCACGTCAGCTGCGTGAACTGGGCCGGCGTGAGCCACAGCAGCGCGGTCGCGACGGCGGTGCCCGGGCTGGCGAAGATCGTCGCCGGCAGCGCGCCGTAGAGCGTCGGGTGCGCGGCGAAGCCGACGTCGAACTCGTGCAGCCGGCCGGTGACGACCAGCACGGTGCGATCGGCCGGGTCGTCGAAGTGAGCGAACTTGCGCTGCAGGGCGTCGGGGGCAGCGTTGGAGCCGATCGCGAGCAGCGGCGCGCGGTCGCTTGACGATGCGCTGAAGCGCTCGATGAGCCGCTCGCGCTCCGGCTCGTCCAGCTCGGCGAGCAGCTGAATCCCGCCGTCGGCGTCGAGCAGGTAGGAACCGGCCGGCCGCGCCCACGGATAGGCGCACGCCCACGCGAACGCGGCGCCGTCGCAAGGCCGGCTCGGCACCCGCTCGATGAACGCGCCCATGTACGCGCGGAACCCTGCGTCGTCCAGCGCGAGGCGCTCGATCAGCTCCGGCTCGGAGATCGGCGGCGGCCATGCCCCTGACACGCGGCCATCGTAGGCGGGTTCGAGTCCCACAGGGCGGGTAGGCGGAACGACATGAGCGCATCCGAACCGCACGAGGGCGCCTCCACCCCACGCGCGGGCGAGCCGCCGCCGGCAGCGGCGGCGCACGAGCGGCCGCGGGGCATGCTGCCCGGGCGCGAGCGGCGCCGGACGGCGGCCGAGCGCGGCTTCATGCGGCTCGTCGCGACGGCCGGGATCGTCGCCATCGCCGTGGTGCTCGGGGCGGTCCTCGTCGGCCAGGACGTCGCCGGCTGGATCGTCGGGTTGGTGATCGGCCTCACGTCGGTGATCCTCGCCGCGCTGCTGTGGTCCTCGCGGCAGCTGTGAGCCGGTAGGCCGTCCCCGCACGGCGATGCCCACGTTGTGGACGATCGGCTACGAGCGGCTGCCGCCGGACGCGCTCGTCGCGGAGCTGGAGGCGGCCGGCGTGGAGCGCGTGCTGGACGTGCGCTATCGGCCGCAGTCGCGCAGGCCGGGCATGTCGAAGACGAAGCTCGGCATCCGGCTCGGCGAGCACGGGATCGCCTACGAGCATCGCAAGGCGCTCGGCACGCCGCCGGACATCAAGCCGTTGTTCAGATCCGGCGCGACGAGACGGGCGCGCGAGCGCTTCCGAGCCCACGTCGAGCGCACTGCCGCACCCGAGCTCGACGCGCTGGCGGAGGAGCTGCGGCGCGGCGACGCTCCGAGGACCGCGCTGCTGTGCCTCGAGGCCGAGCCGGCCCACTGCCATCGCCGCGTCGTGGCCGAGCAACTGCGCGAGCGCCTGCCCGACCTGCGCGTCGTGGATCTCTAGCGCCGCGCTCGCGGGCGCGTCGTCGGCCCCACGCGCTCGCGCAGCCAGCGCACGAGCGGAGCGGCGGCGTCGAGCTGCCCGCGGATCCGTCTGCCGGCGGCCGGCGTGTGGATCCAGCTCGCGAGTCTGTGGCGCTGGGAGACCGTCAGCGCGCGATGGCGCAGCAGGTCGATGCGCGGGTGGTCCATCGCGTAGCCGCGCGGGGCGCGCGTCAACGCCGGCTCGCCGAGTCTCAGCCCGGCGGCCTCGGCGCCGGCGATCGCTCTCGTCAGCGCTGCCGCGCTGCGCCCGTCGTCCACCAGTCTGCGCATGCGCTCGACCTGGTCGGGCGCCGGGTTGTGCAGGCCCGCGGCGACGAACAGCCCGTCGAGCGACAGCTCGACGTAGAAGCCGCCCGCGCCCTCGTACCCGACCGCCAGGCCGAGATGCTCCTTGATCGGCGGACCGGGATGGAAGCGCGTGTCGTTCCACGGCCGGAACGTGTGCGCTCGCCCGAAGCCGGCAGCCTCCAGCTCCTCGCCCAGCGCCCGCGCGGGTGCCACGAGCAGCTCGTCGTAGCGCGCGCGGTTGGCCTTGAACCAGTCGCGATCGTTGTTGTCCTCCAGCTCGCGCAGGAAGTCGAGTGCGCCCGGTGGGAAGCCGCGGAAGCCGGTCATGCCGCGCGGACGCTACTCCCTTGCTCAGCGGCAGCGTGCCGTGCCCAGGTCGTGGAACGCGACGCCGGGCTCGGGGACGAAGCGCCAGCGATACGCGCCTTGCCCGAGCGTCAGCTTCAACACGCCGAACACCGACGCGTGCGCGCGGCTGTTGCGATGCGCGAACAGGATCGGGTAGTGGCTCTTCCCGCCCGTCCCGACGACGAACTGGACGATCCCGCGTGCGCGGTCGAGGTGGCCGTCGGTGTCCTGCGGCGCAAAGCGCTCGTAGTCGTGGTCGTGACCGGAGAGGACGACGTCCGCGCCGGCTTGCCCGAGCGTGCGCCACAGCGGTGCGACGTCGTTCTCGTTGCCGTGCAGTCCCGAGGAGAAGCGCGGCTGGTGCCAGTACGCGAGCGTGCAGCGCGCAGGGTGCGCGGCCAGGTCGGCGGCCAGCCAGCGCTGCTGCGGCGAACCGGCGTCGCAGCCGACCTCCTCGCAGTTCGCGTTCAGCACGACGACGTGCCAGCTGCCGAGCGCGTACGAGTACCAGCCCTCCCCGGGCTGCCCGGCGCGCGCGCCGAAGTAGGCGAAGTAGCCGGCTGCGCCCGGCGTGCCGTACTCGTGGTTGCCGACGGCGGGATGCGTGCGGTCGCGGAAGACGCCCCATGTTCTGTCGTATGAGCCCTCGAAGTCGGGGAGCGAGCCGGCCTCGTACTGCAGGTCGCCGAGCGCGGCGACCGCGTCGGGCCTGAGGCGGGTGATCAGCGCAGCGGTGTCGAGCTGGTGACAGGCGAAGCGCGTGCGCCGCTCGCCAGGCGCACACGCGACGTCGCCGGCAGCGACGAGCGTGGGGCCATGGACATGCGCAGCCGGCGGCTGCGCGCCCGTGGTGCCGGTCGGCGCCGAGCCGCCCGCGCCGCCGCAGCCCGCAAGCACAGCGCAGGCGAGCAGGAGGACGATCGCCCTCACGTCTCGCCGCGGTAGTAGTCGACGCCGCTCGCGCGCTCGGCGATCAGGTCCTCGGCCTCATCGCCGGTGTAGACGCCGACCTTGCCGCTGTCCGGGTAGGCGGTCGCCGTCGGCAGCACGACCGTCGAGAACATCGCGACGCGCGCCGGCTCGTCCGCGTCGTTGCGGACCTGGTGCGCGCCGTGCGGCCCGCGCGGGAAGAACATCAGCGCACCGGGCGCGAGCTGCTCCACCCCGTCGGGCGTGCGCACCGACGGCCGGCCCGCAAGCACGAGCACCCACTCCTCCTCGCCGTACTCGTAGTGGTAGGGGCAGACCGCCTGGCCGGGTGGCAGCTCGTAGATCGTGACGCCGCTCTGCTCGGCGCCCAGCCGCGGGCCGAGCCGCGCCATGCCGGCGCGGAAGCCGTCCGGATCCTCCGGGTCGCGGGCGAACGTCAGCTCGTCGATGCGGATGCTGTCCATGGGCGCATCATGCCCGCTCCGCAGCATCGGCCTCGCACACGAAGCGGTAGCCGATGCCCGGCTCGGTGAGCAGGTGCCGCGGAGAGGCCGGGTCGCGCTCGAGCTTGCGGCGCAGCTGCGCCATGTACACGCGCAGGTAGTTCGTCTCGGTCTCGTAGCGCGGCCCCCACACCTCCTGCAGCAACTGACGGTGCGGCACGAGCTTCCCCTCGTTGCGGACGAGCACCTCCAGCAGGTGCCACTCCGTCGGCGTGAGCCGGATCGCCGCGCCGTCGGGCAGCGTCGCGCGCTTGGCGGCGAAGTCGACCGTCGCCCCCTCCAGCGCGACCAGCGGGACGTCGGCGCTGCTGGGCGCGCGCCGCAGCGCCGCGCGCAGCCGCGCGAGCAGCTCGTCCATCCCGAACGGCTTCGTCACGTAGTCGTCGGCGCCGGCGTCGAGCGCGAGCACCTTGTCGTGCTCGCTGCCGCGCGCTGAGAGCACGAGGATCGGCACCTGGCTCCAGCCGCGCAGGCCCTCGATCACGGCCACGCCGTCCATGTCGGGCAGGCCGAGGTCGAGCACGATCGCGTCCGGCGGCTGGTGCGCCGCCGCCTGCAGCGCGGCGGCGCCGTCGGGCGCGGCGTCGGCCGTGTAGCCGTGCGCGCGCAGGTTGATCGCCAGCGCCCGCCGCAGTCCCGCCTCGTCCTCGACGATCAGCACGCGGGTCATGCGGCGAGCGGGATCCGCAGCCGCATCGTCAACCCGCCGCCCGGCGTCACGTCGGCGACCATCGCGCCGCCCATCGCCTCGACGAAGCCGCGCGCGACCGTGAGGCCGAGCCCGACGCCTCCGGAGTCGCGGTCGTCGAGACGGCCGAACGGCGCGAACAGGCGCTCGCGCTGCTCCTGAGAGACGCCCGGGCCATGGTCGGCGATCTCCAGCTTGGCGCTCTCGCCGCCGGCGAACGCGCGCACCTCGACCGGCTGCTCGCTCGCGCCGTGCCGCAGCGCGTTGTCGACCAGGTTCACGAGCGCGCGCTCCAGCAGCCCGCGATCGGCGAGGACGAGCGGCAGATCGTCGGGCACCTCGACTTGCACCTTGCCCGCGGCCTCGGGCACGCCCAGGATCGCCGCGCCGACGACCTCGACGAGCGCGACCGGCGCGGGGTGCACGCTCAGCGCGCCGGCCTCGAGACGGCTCGCGTCGAGCAGGTTGCCGACGACGGCGTCGAGCCGGTCGGCCGATTCCTCGATCGTCGCGAGCAGCGTGTTGCGCTCCTCCCGAGACCATTCGACGTCCGTCTGGCGCAGGCTGCTGACCGCCGCCTTGATCCCAGCGAGCGGCGTGCGCAGGTCGTGCCCCACCGCGGCGAGCAGCGCCGTCCGCTGGCGGTCGACGCTCGCGAGGCTCTGAGCCTGCCTGGCCTGCTCGCCGAGCCGCCGGCCCTCATAGGCCGTCTGGGCCGCGCCGGCGAACGCGGCGAGCACGCGCTGGTCCTCCGCGAACAGCGCCGGGCCGCGCCCCACGAGCCGCATGCGCGGCGTGACCGCAAGGTCGAAGCGCAGCGGCGCCTCGGTGCCCGCCGGCGCCCATCCGGCGCAGTCGGCGTCGATCCACTCGCCGCTGCCCGGCTCGCGCACCTTCAACGTGACCGTCTCCATCTCGAACGCATCGCGGGCCTGCTCCAACACGGCGTGCAGGCTCTCCTGCTCGACATGGTCGGCGCGCGCGAGCGCTGACAGCGTCTCGGCCTGCGCGCTCGCCTGCTCGGCGACGCGCGCCCGCCGCGTCGCCAGCTCGACCGCGCCGCTGACGATCCCGGCGACCGCGACGAACACGACCAGCGCCAGCAGCTGGTCGGCGTGCGCGACGTCGAGCGTGTGCTGCGGCTCGACGAACCAGTAGTTGATCAGCAGCGCGGCCGCCACCGCACTGAGCAGCGCGACCGCGATCCCGCCCACCAGGGCGACGAGCACGACGACGAGCAGGTACAGCAGGACCTGCCCCTCCAGCGACAGCTCGTCGCCGAGTCCCTTCAACGCGAGCGTGAGCAGCGGCAGCGCGGCGGCGGCCAGTGCCAGTGCGGCGAGCCGGCGCCGGCGGCTCAGCCCGCGGGGCGCACGCCGGGTCGGGACCGGCTCGTCCAGCAGGTCCTGCTCGCGGACGCGCTCGATGCGGGCGCTGATGCTCACCGCCTCACGCGCTCACCATCGCCTGCTCGGAACGGCTCATGTCGGCCTCTTCCGGGGCGCCGAGCACCCATGGGACGCTCGTGATCGTGACCGTGGGCTCGAAGCGCAACGCACTCTTGATCCGCAGCGCGGTCTGGTTGTGCAGCAGGTTCTCCCACCATCGCTCCACCACGTACTCCGGGATGATGATCGAGATCACGTCGCCCGGGTGCTCGCGGCGCAGCTGCCGCACATAGCGCCGCAGCGGGCGAACGGTCTCGCGGAACGGCGACTCGACGACCACGAGCGGGACCGGGACCCCGCGCTCCTCCCACGTCCGCGCGAGCTCGTCCGCCTCGTCGCCCTCCGCGACCGTCACCGCACGCAGCGTCTCGGGCACCGCGGCCTGCGCGAACGCGAGCGCACGCAGCGTCGGCGCCAGCAGGTTCGAGACGAGCACGACCGCGTGAACGCGCGCAGGCAGCACGGCGCCCGCGGGCGCCGGCGCGAGCGAACGCTGGATCGAGCGGTAATGGCCGTGGATCCCCTTCATCGTCCAGAACAGCAGCGGCGCGGCGAGCACGACGATCCATGCGCCCTCAGCGAACTTCGTCACGAGCACGATCGCGAACACGAGCCCGGTCACGACAGCGCCGGTCGCGTTCACCGCCTGCTTGCGCCGCAGCGAGCGCCGCCGCTCGGCCGGCGCGACGGCAAGCTCGCGCCGCCAGTGGCGCACCATGCCCAGCTGGCTGAGCGTGAAGGACAGGAACACGCCGAGGATGTAGAGCTGGATCAGCCGCGTGACCTGCGCATCGAAGGCGACGATCAGCACGGCGGCGATCGCGCCGAGCAGCAGGATCCCGTTGGAGAACACGAGCCGGTCGCCGCGCTGGGAGAGCTGGTGCGGCAGGTAGTTGTGGCGTCCGAGCAGCGAGGCGAGCACCGGGAAGCCATTGAAGGCCGTGTTCGCCGCCAGCACCAGGATCGCCGCCGTGAACCCCTGCACCAAGTAGAAGGGGATCGTCGATCCGAACGTTGCGAGCCCGATCTGGCTCAGCGCGGTCTTCTGCGCGTAGCCGGCCGGCGCGCCGATCAGGTCGGCCGGACTCTCCGCCATGTGCACGTGCGCGAGCATCGCCAGTGCAGTGATGCCCGCGAACATCGTCGCGGCGAGCACTCCCATCACGAGCAGCGTCGCGGCGGCGTTGCGGCTCTTCGGCGGCTTGAACGCGGGTACGCCGTTGGAGACGGCCTCCACGCCGGTCAGCGCGGTGCAGCCGGAGGCGAACGCGCGCAGCACGAGGAAGACCGTCAGCAGGCCGCCAGTGTGGGCGACGTGCCGCAGGCCGTAGTCGGCGCTCTCCGCGCTCAGGCCGTCGCCGAGGACGACCTTGCCGAAGCCGACGAGCAGCATCGCGAAGATGGCCGCCACGAACCCATAGGTGGGGATCGCGAACGCGCGTCCTGACTCCTTGATCCCGCGCAGGTTCACGAGGCACAGCAGCGCCGTGAAGCCGAGCGACAGCGCGACCGCATGCGGAGCGAGGGACGGGATCGCACTCGTGATCGCGGCCACGCCTGCGACGACCGACACCGCGACCGTCAGCACGTAGTCGATCAGCAGCGAGGAGGCCGCCACGAGCGAGGCGTCCTCACCGAGGTTCTCGCGGCTGACCGCGTAGGCGCCGCCGCCGTTCGGGTAGGCCTCGCACGTCTGGCGGTAGGAGGCGATCACGACGACGAGCAGCGCCACGACGGCGAGCGCCAGCCACGGGGTGAGGTACAGCAGACTCAGGCCGCCGAGCCCGAGCACGAGCACGATCTGCTCCGTCGCGTATGCGACCGACGACAGCGGGTCGGAGCAGAACACCGGCAGCGCGAGCCGCTTCGGCAGCAGCGTCTCCTCCAGCCGGTCCGAGCGCAGCGGCTCGCCGACGAGCGCGCGCGAGAGCAGAGCGGGACGGATCGCCATGCCTTCGTCTTAGTCGGCCGCAATGCGCAGGCGCGCCGTCTTGACGCGTTCTTGACGGCGGTGGCGCGGATCTTGACGTCTCCACGACGCTGCTCCGAGCGGCCGGCGAGCAGGTCGGCGACCTCAGATCCGGCGATACCAAGCGGTGTGCGCCTCGCGAGCCTTGTCCGAGCCGATGCGCTCGAGCGCGGAGGCATAGGTGTCGTGGAGCGCGTCGTCGTAGGCGAGCAGGCTCGCGCGCAGGCCGTCCACGAGCGGGTCGATCGCGCGCTCATGGCCGAAGTAGGAGAGCGCGACGCCGAGACGCGGCGCCAGCTCGTGCGGCTCGGCGTACTCGATCTCGTCGAGCAGCTTGTCGGGCGACTTCAGAACGCGGTGCTCGCTGAGCGAGATCGCCGCGGCGGCTCGCACCCCCGGGCTGTCGTCGTCCAGCCACGCGATCGCCTGGTCATAGAGCTGGTGCGCGCCCACCGCCGGGACGGTGCGGGCCAGCTCAATGCGAACGCTGAGGTCGTCGTCCGCGCAGAGCCGAGTGCAGACGTCGACCGCCAGGGCGCGATTCGTCGCGTGCCGCGCAGCCTTGACGGCCGCCCCATGCAGGCGATCGTCGAACTCGCCGCGGAAGCGGTCGAACGCTCCGCCCTGGTACCGCTCGAGGAGCCCGTCGCATGCCTCCGGCAGTCCCGTGGACGCGACGTTGAGCAGGATCGTGGTCGCCATCAGGTCCGATTGCTCGCGCTCGACGACCCAGTCCAGCACGGCCCGGGCGCCGCGGGGATGGCGGATCTGGGCGAGGTTCAGGTACAGGTACGGCAGCACCTCGGGCTCGACCGTTCCGCGCATCCCGAGCAGCTCGTCGACCGCCCGGACCCCGAAGCGCGCGAAAGCGCCCTGCCACGGGTTCGGCGACCGAGACTCCTTGAAGTAGATCTGCACGATCTCCGGATCGTGAGCCATCTCGGCGAGCCGCCGGAGGGCCGCATCCGAGCCGGAGCGCGACAGGCACTCGGTCACGTGGCTGCTGAGCTTGGACTTGACGTAGCCGCTCTGCGAGCGCCAGAGCTGAGTGGTCGCGAACTGATGGATCAGGAAGTCGTCCACCTCGCCCGCACTGGCAGCGAGACCGACGGTTTCGATCGCGATCCGCAGCACGTCGATGAACTCGTCGGAGGGAACGAGCGCCTCGTCGGCGGAGGCGATCAGGCTGGTCGCCCGGCCCAGCTCCATCTGCAGCTCCTCGAGGATCGTGCGGCGACGAGCGCCATCCCCCCGCGCGAGCGCCACGAGCGCGTACTCGGCTCCCAGCTGAGCCGACCAGACGCGGTTGCCTCCGGAGAGGATCATGTGCCGCACGATCGCGGAGAACGCCGAACCGACGTAGCGTCTGGTCCCGTCCTCGTCCTCGTCGCAGTCGACGTCGGGCAACGGGATCTGCGGCCCGGGCACCGGTCTGCGCTGCTGGAAGACGAATTCGAGCAGTGGCTCGATCGCCGGCGTTCCGATCGCCGCGAGCGCGCCCTCGACCCGCAGCCGCACCTTGCGATCGTTGCGCAGCTCGGGCAGCTGCTCCAGCAGCAGTGGAAGGAAGCGCTCCGGATAGAGCGCCGCATAGGTCATCGCGCGTTGCGCGACGTCGGGATCGTCGCCCTCGACGATCTGCGCGATCGTCAGGGCCGCATCGTGCTGCTTCCCGATCTCCGGCGCGGTCACGAGCAGCATGTCGGTGAACGCCCGCTCGTAGTCGCGAGTGAAGTCGAGCACTTTGCGCTGGCCGCCGCGAAGGAGCTCGCTGAGGTGGGGGTTACTGAGGTAGGCCTGGAATCCCGTGGGTGAGTCATGCAACAGCACGAGGGCGCGCGCGCCTGCCTTCAATGCCGCCTGCACCTCGAAGCTCACCCAGTGGCTTCTCGCCGAGGCCGGCGAGAGCACGAGCGCGAACCAGTCGGCTGCGGCGACACCATCGCCGAGCTGCTGAGAGAGGTCGGCCGTCGCGGCGTCGATCTCGAAGGTGTCGTACCACGGGTCCGGGACTCCGGCCTCGCGAAGCTTCACGACGAGCGCGTCGACGAATGGCTTGTCGGCGCCGGAGTGGGACAGGAAGAGTCTTTGACCGTCAGCTGAGCTCATGCACCCCTCTATGAGCCAGAATCCAGATACATGAGGGCCCCGTCAAGGAACCGGTCGCTCAGACGCTAATCCGATTCGCGTGCTAGGTTTTCGGGCGCCCTAATCAGGCTTCCCTAATACGCACGAAGGAGTCGGGACGTGAAGGTACGAATCAGCGCTGTGGTGGCGCTCGGGCTCGCCGGATTCGCAATCGGTTGTGGCAGCAGCAGCGATGACGGCGCCTCAGAGGAGGCCGAGCACGGCACGACGCCGCAGCAGGCGATCGTGCAGATCGGCAAGGTCCGCAGCGGCCTGGCGCAGGCGCTCGCGACCTACAAGGCGGGCGACGTGGACACGGCCGACGAGCAGGTCGGCGACACGTACCTGCAGCACTTCGAGCTGGTCGAGGGACCGCTGGAGCGGGCCGACGAGGAGCTCAACGAGGCATTGGAGGACACGATCCGCGAGGAGCTGCGCGAGCAGATCAGAGCGGACGCCGGCGCGGCCAAGGTCGCCGCCCTCGTCCGGGAGATCGACGCCAAGCTGGATCGCGCCGAGCAGGCGCTGTCGAACCAGTAAGGCCAGCCTAACTCGGGTGCCCTAACCTTTCCGCACGATGCGTCGTCTTCTCGCCCTCGTCTCGCTCGCCGTCGCGCTGCTGGCGCTGGCGCCTGCGGTCGCCGCCGCGGCGCCGAACGCGCTCGAGCGCGGCCGGCAGGAGAACGCGGTCGCGAAGACGCTCGTCGACCGCTCGCTGGCGGCGGCGAAGGCGGGCGACTACGAGCGCGCGTACCAGCTCGCGCGCACCGCCTACCTCGACCACTACGAGTACGTCGAGATCCCGTTGCGGCTGCGCGACCCGAACCTCGTGCTCGACACAGAGTTCAAGTTCGCCGACCTGCGCAACGACCTCCAGCACCGCGCCGCGATCGACACGATCCGCGCCGACGTGCGCGACGTGCGCGCGGGCATCCTCGACACGGACCGGGCACTGGCGGCGAAGGGCGTCGCCGCCCCGGCGATCGCGTTCGGGTTCTCCTTCTCGATCCTCTTCCGCGAGGGCGTCGAGGCGGTGCTGCTGATCGCGATCCTGCTCGGCTCGCTCGCTGCCGGCAGAGCGAGCGGCTACCGCCGGCCGCTGTCGCTCGGCGTGTTGGGCGCCCTGATCGCGACCGGGATCACATGGGCGTTGACGACGCTTGTGATCGACCTCGCCCCCGTCAACCGCGAGCTGCTGGAGGCGGCGACCGCGCTGCTGGCCGTCGTCGTGCTCGTGCTCGTGAGCTTCTGGCTCGTCGCGCGGATCGACCAGCGCCGCCGCATGGAGTTCATGCGCGCGCGCGTGGCGTCCGCGATCGCCGCCGGCAGCGCCGGCGCGTTCATGGCGCTCGGCTTCACCGCCGTCTACCGCGAGGGCTTCGAGACCGTCCTCTTCTACCAAGCGCTGCTGCTGTTCGCGCAGGGACTCGAGCTGTGGATCGCGCTCGGCGCGGTGCTCGCGGTCGCCGCACTCGGCGCGGTCGCCTACGCGATCCTGCGGCTCGGCCGCACGCTCCCGCTCAAGCCGATGCTGCTGACGGGCGCCTCGATCCTGCTGCTGCTCTCGGTCGCGTTCGCCGGCAACGCGGTGCGCTCGCTGCAGGGCGCCGACATGGTGGCCGCGACTCCCGTGCATGCGGGCTGGGCGCGCCCGCCGGTGTTCGTCGCCGAGCTGACGGGGATCCATCCGACGCGTGAGAGCCTGCTCGTGCAGGCGGTGCTGCTGGTGATCTTCCTCGCCGGTGCGGCGTGGACGTTCGTGGGCCTGCCGGCGCGCCAGCGCCGACGCGAGCGGCTCGTGGCCCACGCCGCGACGCCCGCGGCACCGACCGCGCCGGCGCCGGAACCCGAGCGCGAGGTCATCCCGCAATGACCGTCCGGCCGCTGCGCGTAGGCGTGGACGTCGGCGGGACCTTCACGAAGGCCGTCGCGGTCGTCCCGCATCCGTTCGCGCTGCGCGCCCGCGCGGTCGTCCCGACCACGCATCATCACCCCGACGGCGTCACCGCCGGCGTCGCGCAGGCGCTCGCGCAGCTGTTCGCCGAGCTCGGCGACGACGCCCGCGCGGTCGAGCTCGTCGCCTTCTCCACCACGCAGGCGATGAACGCGCTGCTGGAGGGCGACGTCGCGACCGTCGGCGTGATCGGGATCGGCCGCCAGCCGGACCTGCGCCCCGCGCGCAAGCGCACCGCCGTTGGGGACGTCGCGCTCGCGCCCGGCCGCGCGCTGCGCACGCGGCACGAGTTCCTCGACGCCACGGCCGGCCTGAGCGACGCCGACGTCGACGCCGCGCTCGACCGCCTCACCGCCGCCGGCGCCACCGCGATCGCCGCCTCCGGCGCGTTCGCGGTCGATGCGCCCGAGGCGGAGCGGCTCGTCGCCGAGCGTGCGCGCGAGCGCGGTCTGCCCACGTGCGCGGGCCACGAGCTGTCCGGCGCCTACGGCCTGGAGCTGCGCACGGTGAGCGCCGCGATCAACGCCTCGATCCTGCCGCTGATGGAGCGCACCGCGCGGATCGTCCAGGAGGTGCTCGAGCAGGCGAGCATCGACGTCCCGTTGCTGGTGCTGCGCGGCGACGGCGGCGCGATGAGCCTGGAGGCGTTCGGCCGCGCGCCGTCGTTGTCGATCGGCGCCGGTCCGGCGGCCGGCGTCGCGGCTGCCCTGCACGAGCTGGAGCTGACGAACGGAATCGTGCTGGAGTGCGGCGGCACGTCTTCGAACGTGTCGGTCGTCGACGGCGGCCGCACCGTCCTGCGCACGCTCAAGGTGATGGGCCGGCCGACGGCGATCCGCTCGGTCGACTCGTGGGTCGTCGGCGCCGCCGGCGGCTCGATGGCGCGGCTCAAGCGCCGTGGGATCGCCGAGGTCGGGCCGCGCAGCGCGCACGTCGCCGGTCTCCCCTACGCCTGCTTTGCCGACGCCGCCGCGCTCGACGGCGCCCAGCTGGAGCTGGTCGCACCGCGCGATGGCGATCCCGAGTCCTATGCGGCGATCCGTACGCGCGACGGTGCGCTGCTCGCGTTGACGGCCACGTGCGCCGCCAACGCGCTCGGGCTCGTCCCCGAGGGCAGCCACGCCGCCGGCGACCGCGACGCGGCGCTGCTCGCCTTCGCCCCGCTCGCCGAGCGCCTGCGCACGACATCCGAGAAGGCAGCACGCGCGCTGCTCGATGCGGCCGTCGCGAAGATCGCGGGCGCCGTCGAGGAGGCGGCGAAGGCGCACGGCTTCGGTCCTGAGGTGCCGGTCGTCGCGCTCGGCGGCTCCGGCCCCGCGCTCGCCGGCGAGGTCGCGCGCGCGCTCGGGCGTCCGCTGCAGGCGCCGGCGCACCCGGAGGTGCTCTCCTCGGTCGGCGCGGCGCTGTCGCTCGTGCGCGCGGAGGTCGTCCGCAGCGCCGGCGTCGACGGCGCCGTCGCGGCGCAGGTCGCGCACGAGGCCGAGCGCGAGTGCATCGCCGCCGGCGCGGCGCCCGACACGGTCCGCGTCGAGACGCGCTACGACGCGCAGCAGAACCAGGTGCGCGCGATCGCGACGGGCGCGGTCGCGCTGGAGTCCGGCGCCGCCGGCCGCGCCCCAGTCGACGAGGAGGCGCAGCACCGCGCCGCCGCGCGAGCGCTCGGCGTCGAAGAGCAGACGATCCAGCTCATCGCCGCGACCGACTACTACCGCGTCTACTGCGAGAACGGCTCAGGCCCGGTCGCGGTCGTCGACGGGCTCGGGACGGTGCCGCTGGCCGAGCGCGCACGGCGCGTGATGACCGGCGAGAAGCACGAGGTGCTGGCGCGACTCGACGACGCCGTCGCCGAGGCGACGCTGCAGCTCGGCGTCGGCAGCGTGCTGCCGCGCGTCGCGCTCGTATGCGGCTCGCGCATCGTCGACGCCTCCGACGCACGCCGCGCCGAGGACATCCTCACAACCGCCCAGGCCGCCCTCGTCGATCACGACGGGCCGGCCGTCGCGGTCATCTGGCGCTGAGCTGCGCAAGAATCCGGCGCCGCATGTCGCTCTACCGTCAGCCGCGCGCCGCCCGTCCGCTCCTGCTCGCGGGGATCGCCGTCATCGCCCTGCTGATCGGCGGCGCGATCGGCTTCGCGCTCGGGCGCTCCAGCGCGCCGGAGCCCTCCGCGCAGGACGTCGTCGCACACCTGCGCGATCAGCTCCGCCCGCTTGCCGCCGGGCTCGAGCTGCTGCCGACGGAGTACCCGCAGGCGCTGTCCGGCGGCGGGGAGTCGGCCGCCGTCACCGGCGACCTCGGCCGCATCAGAAGCGCGCTCGCCGCCGCCGCGCCGGACCTGCGCACGCTCGACCCCGCCGGCGCGAGAGCGCTCGCCGACCGCGTTGCCGCGCTGGAGCAGGCGATCGCCGCGAGAGTCCCGGCCGCCCAGGTCCAGCGGCTCGCCGCCGCCGCGCAAGACGCCCTCGCGAGCGTGCCCGGCGGCGGCTAGCAACCGAGTACTGCACATCTGCGACCGGATAGCGGTCGCAGACATGCAGTGGTCCGAGGCTCAGCGCACGATGATCGCCGTCGCGGAGTCCTCGTTACCGCCCGAGACGGCTTCGACTCTGACGGGCAGTCTGCCTCTGGCGGCCTTGGCCTTCGCTCTTCTGCCCCTGACCTTCACGGTCGTGAGTGCCTTCACCGTGTCGGCGTCAGGCTTGAGCGTCAGCAGCACGGCGCCGTTCGCGTCGAGCACGCCGGTCGCCTCGGCGATCACGCGGTCGGCGAGTCTGAACCGACGGGCCTGCTGCTTCGTCAGCTCCAGCGTCACGTCGACCGGATCGGTCGGCGAGCCGGTGACCATCACCGCGAGGCCGTTCGCCGGCGCGAAGCGCTTGGCCGCGAGCGTCAGCTCGATCGGCTTCGTGAAGAGCGCCTGGTAGGCGGCCTCAGCCGCTCTCTGCGCCGCTCTCGCGGTCGCGGCCGCTCTGTCGGAGGCGTCTCTCGCTCTCGTGAGCGTCGCGATCTGTCTGTTGAGCGGCGCGGTCGCGTTGGCGATCAGCACGTCCGCGATCGAGGACGCCGTGTCGGCCGCGTGGTACGTGCCGCCGAGGTCGGTGCACGCTCTTCTGAGGTCGGTCGCGCTCGACAGGTCGACGCCGGTCGCTGTTCTCACGACGGGGATCCACTTCGTCGGGTCGTCGCCGAGCCCGGCCGACGTCTTCTGCCATGGCACATAGGCGAACGACGGGTCTCTCCCCTGCCAGGCGAGGATGTTCGCTCTGTCGCTCAGCGACGCCACGCCGGAGCAGGTCGCGTGCGGCTGCACGTCGGTCTGCGCCGCCGGGTAGTCGAGCTTGTCGGCGGCGGTCATCGGCGCGCGGTAGTCGGCCGGCAGGACCGAGTAGTCGATCGCGCCGCCGCCGGTGACGCCGTTCGTCTCGGCGTAGCCGGCGACGTAGCCGTCGGCTGAGACGACGTAGCGCGCCTGGGTCGTCAGGGTGGCGCCGGGCGCGTCGGTCAGGAACGTCGCGCCGCCGGTGTCGAGCTTCGCGTCGACGCGCGTGACGGTCGGCACGGCGACGGCGCTCGCAGGCAGCGCGAGCGCCAGCGCGGCGAGCGCGCCCGCCGCGCGGATGCAGGTCGTTGGCTTCAAAGGAGGTCCCTTCTCGTGGGTTGCGCGCATCACCATACTCATTCTCTACAAACTTGGTAGGTTTAAGGGAGTTCTAGTCGTTCAAACCAGCGAAAGGGACCGATGACTCGACGACGCACGGCGATCCTCGGCGGCGCGGCTGCGCTCGCCGCACTGGTCGCAGGACCCGCGGGCGCGCAGGCCGCGACGATCTTCGGCTCCGGCTCCAGCGCGAGCCAGCCGTACATCGAGGCGCTCTTCAAGGCCTACAAGAAGGTCGACCCGAAGACGAAGTTCGTCTACACGGCCAACAACGGCAACGCCGGCGCCAGAGACGTGCAGGACGGCAAGAGCGCCTTCGCGCTGCAGACCCGGCCGCCGCTCCCCTCCGACTCGGGCCTGTCCTACTCGAAGCTGTTCCTCGACGGCCTCTGCGTCGCCGTCAACCCGGCGAACTCCGTCAACAACCTCTCGATCGCGCAGGTGAGAGACATCTTCCTCGCCAACGTGACCGAGTGGGGCGCAGTGCCCGGCTCGAACCAGCGCTCGCCGATCTCGGCGTTCGGCCGCAACTCGACGGCCGGCCTCTACACGTTCTTCCAGAGCGCCGTGCTCGGCGGCTCGACGCAGGCCTCCAACGTCACGCAGCTCGACAAGGACGGCGAGGTCGCGGTCGCGGTCTCCAGAAACCAGGCGGGCGTCGGCTACGTCGGCCTTGCGAACTCCGGCCCCGGCAGCGGCGTCAAGCGCCTCAAGCTGGAGGGTCAGCCGTGCCAGGCGAGCGCGATCAAGACGCTCAAGTACCCGCTCTCGCGCTACGCCTGGCTGGTGCTGCCGGCGAGAAGCCCGAACCGCACGGTGACGAGATTCGGCGACTGGATCCGCACGAGCTACGCCGCCGGGAAGGTGATCGCGAAGGAGGGGGCGGTGCCGGCCTTCAACGCGAAGAAGCCGCCGAAGAAGAAGAAGCACCGGAAGCGCTAGGCGGAATGGCGCTCGGGGGGCCACAGTCGCGCGGGCTGCTGCCCGATCAGCGCGCGGAGCTGATGCTCGGCGCGCTGGTCTGCGCCGTGCTGCTGTTCGTGCTCGCGCTGGTCGTGTTCGTGTTCCGCGAGGCGTGGCCGTCGTTCCAGCACAACGGCCTGCGCTGGTTCGGGACCGGCGGCACGCCCGATCAGCAGATCCAGGCGATCTTCACCTCCACCGACCTCGGGCAGAAGCCGGTCTACACGTTCCACGCGTGGCCGATCGTCTGGGGCACGCTCGTGACGACGGCCGGCGCGGTCTGCCTGAGCTTCGTCGCCGCGCTGTTCGTGTCGGTGTTCGTCGTCGAGTTCGCGCCCGCGTGGATCCGCGCGCTGCTGGAGCCGGTCGTGCGGCTGCTGGCGAGCGTGCCGTCAGTGATCTTCGGCCTGCTCGGCGTGCTCGTGCTGGTGCCGTTCATCGGCCAGCACGTGATCACCGACGACAACCGCCGCTCGGTCGCGTACATCGTCTCGCTGAGCGGCTACAGCCTGCTGGCGGGGATCCTGATCCTCACGCTGATGATCGCGCCGCTGATGATCGCGGTCTTCAGCGACGGGCTGCGCGCGGTCCCGCGCGGCTGGCTGGAGGGCTCGCTCGGCCTCGGCATCAACAGCTGGCGCACGTTCTGGAAGATCGGCGTGCGCACCGCGCGGCCGGCCTTGGTGGCTGGAACCGTGCTGGCGACGGCGCGCGCGCTGGGCGAGACGGTGATGCTCGCGATGGTCACGGGCGGCGTCTCGTTCGCTCCGAACCCGGCCGACGGGCTGATCTTCTTCGTCGAGCCGACGCGGCCGCTGGCGGCGACGATCCTGCAGACGGCCGAGCAGCTGACGTCGGCGCCGATGCGCCACACGATCTTCGCGATGGCCGCCGTGCTGCTGTTCAGCGCGGCGATGCTGTCGCTCGCCGGCTGGGCGGCGAAGCAGCCGATGAAGAAGTACGGGGTGCGGACGTGAGCGCCGTCGCCCCGCCGCCGCCCGCAAGCGCGCCGACGCCGGCCCGCCGCTCCGCCCGCGACTCGTCCGCCTCGTGGCGCTGGAGCGACCGCCTCGGGCTCGCGTTCGCGTGGCTGCTGGGCCTCGCGTTCCTCGCCGTCACCGTGGCGATCGTGCTCTACATGATGGTCCAGGGGATCCGGTACGTGCGGCCGGAGCTGTTCGTCACCCCACCGGCGCAGGGCGTCTCCGAGGCCGACTCGGGCGGCTTCCTCGATCCGCTGCTGGGGACGGTCATCGTCGCAGCGATGGCGATGGCGATCGCGTTCCCGCTCGGGCTCGCGATCGGCGTGTGGCTGAGCGAGTTCGGCAATCCGGGCTGGCTCGCGCGCCTGACCGAGTCGACGATCGAGATGCTCGCCGGCTCGCCCTCGATCGTGTTCGCGCTGTTCGGCACGCTGCTGTTCGAGCAGGGCGCGCTCGGCTTCCTCTCGCGCACGAACGACGGCGTCGTCTACGGCCGCTCGTTCTTCGCCGCGGCGACGATGCTGTCGCTGATCGCGCTGCCGCTGATGGTCGCGAACGTGCGCGAGGGGCTGCAGGCGATCCCCGCGCACGTGCGCGAGGCGTCCTATGCGGTCGGCAAGACGCGCATCGCCACCGTCCGTCGCGTATTGCTGCCGGCGGCGCGGCCGTCCGTCGTGACGGGCGCGATGCTCGGCGTCGGCCGCGTGATCGGCGACACGGCGATCATCGTCGTGCTGCTCGGCGCGACGCTGCGCTTCAACGGGGCAGGCGGCGTGCCGCTGCTGTCGACGCTCAAGGGCACCGGCTCGACGCTCACGACCTTCGTCTACCAGAACGCCCCCACGGGCGAGATCAACCAGCCCGAGAAGGCGTTCGCCGCCGGCTTCGTGCTGCTGTCGATGGTCCTTGCACTCAACTTCGCGGTGGACGTCGCCGCACGACGCGGGAGGCGCTGGAGATGAGCCATACCGAGACCCCGCCGCCGGTGCGGCGGCTGCCGCTGACGGGCGCCGAGCCGCGGGTCGTCGACACGGCCGAGCAGCGCACAGTCGTCATGCCGGCCGGGTCGGGCGCGCCCAGCTTCGTCAGCGCGCCGCGGCGCAAGATCGCCAGCTCGCCGCTGGCGATCGACCGCATGCAGGTCGACCGCCTGTCGATCGCGTACGGCCCCAAGCTGGCGGTCAAGGAGGTCTCGCTGCCGATCCGCCAGGGCGAGGTGCTCGCGCTGATCGGGCCCTCCGGCTGCGGCAAGACGACGCTGCTGCGCTCGCTCAACCGCCTCACCGAGCTGACGAAGACCGCCTCGATGAAAGGCCGCATCCTGCTCGACGACGAGGACATCGCGACCTTGGAGCCGACGGCCCTGCGCCGCCGCGTGACGATGGTCTTCCAGCAGCCGAACCCGTTCCCGATGAGCGTGTTCGACAACGTCGCCTACGTGCTGCGCGAGCAGGCGTCGCGACGCCCGCGCAAGGTCGCCCTGCAGGGGGCGGTGCGCAGCGCGCTGGAGCGGGCCGGCCTCTACGACGAGGTCGCAGCCGACCTGTCGCATCCCGCGCTGCGGCTCTCCGGCGGTCAGCAGCAGCGCCTCTGCATCGCCCGCGCCCTCGCCGCCGACCCCGAGGTGCTGCTGCTCGACGAGCCGTGCTCGGCGCTCGACCCGGCCTCGACGCAGCGGATCGAGGAGCTGATCGTGGCGCTGCGCGAGCAGGTCGCCGTCGTGATCGTCACGCACAACCTCCAGCAGGCCTACCGCATCGCCGACCGCGTCGCGTTCATGTACCTCGGCGAGCTGGTCGAGTACGGGGCGGCCGAGCAGGTCTTCGGGTCCCCGCGCGAGGCGCGCACGAGGGAGTACGTCAGTGGCGGGTTCGGGTAGGCGCGCGGTGGCGAGCGTGCTCGCAGGGGCGGTGCTCGCCGGCGGCCTGTCCGGCTGCGTCTCGACGCAGCACAAGAACGCACGCGCGAAGCTCGTCGCCGCCCGCACGGTCGACGGCCGCAGACCGCTGCGGATCACGGCCCGCTCGCGCGACGTGCGCGTGCTCGGCGTGCAGCTCGTGCGTGCCGGCCGCCGCGGCGCGGTCGTGGTGACACTGCGCAATGCCGGCGCACAGGGTGTGTCCGACGTCCCGATCGCCGTCGGCGTGCGCGCGCCCGGCGGGCGCCGCGTGCCGCTCAACGGCGGGCACGGACTGGAGTGGTTCCAGACGCACGTCCCCGCGATCGCGGCGGGCGCGAGAGCCGTGTGGGTGTTCGTGCCGCGTCGCACGCCGCCGGCCGGGCGGCCCTGGGCGGTCGCCGGACGAGGGCGGGCGGTCGCGGTCGTGCCATCGGTCACCGCGAGAGTGCACGGCCGGGCCGCCCACGGCGCGGTGCGCGTGACGCTCGTCAACGGCTCGGACATCCCGCAGTACGGCCTGCAGGTCTACGCGCTGGCACGCGCGCACGGCCGCATCGTGGCGGCGGGCGTCGGCAGCGTCAGACATCTCGGCTCGCGCGGACAAGCGGGGGCACCCGTGGCACTCGTCGGCACGCCAGGGCGCCACACGATCCGCATCCAAGCCTCGGCGACGATCTTCGAATGAGGGAGGACGACATGACCTGGACCGACCCGACCTCCCCGCTCGCGGCGGCGCACGCGACCGCGTGGGAGCAGTGCGACCACTGCCAGGCGCCGCTCGCCGAGCGCCAGCGCTACTGCGTCGTGTGCGGCGCGCGGCGCGCGCACGCCGACGATCCGGCGGCGCGGTACTTCGTCGAGCAGGCGCGCCGCGTGCGCGCGGCGGAGGCGGCGCCCATGGCGGTTGCCACGACGAGCGGCTCGGACGCGTCGCGGCTGAGATTCGCGCTCGTGTTCGCGCTGCTGCCGCTGGTGGCCGCGCTCGGGATCTTCGTCGGTCGCGGCAACAGCAGCGACCAGGCGCTCGTCGACGCATTGAAAGCGCAGAAGGCACCGGTCGTGAACGTGATCGGCGGGGGCGCGGCGGCGAGCGACACGCCGAACGCCGGCGGCTCGGGCTCAGGCGGCTCGAAGGGCGGCAGAAGCGACCCAGCGAAGGGCGACGTGATCGCGAGAACGAGATACGGGACCGCCCGCAGACTGACCGACGCGAGAGTCACGCCGCAGCAGATCGAGGAGAGCAGAAGAGCGCTCCAGCACATCGTCAACTCGAAGGGCAGAGCGTACGTCGAGCAGCAGCGCAACCTGCCCGACCAGATCGTGATCCCGTGAGCGCGTTCGACCGCATCCGCGGCTTCTCGCCGCGCGCCCGGCGCCGGCGCGACGCGCCGCCCGCCGGCCTCGTCCCCGCCGACAAGCTCGCCGCGCAGGCGCGCCGCGACGCGCTGCGCGGCGGCGGCGCCGCGGCGGTCGGCCTCTCCCCCGCCGAGCACGACCTGCTCGCCCGGCGCGAGCGCCTGACCGAGCGCTTCGCGCTGCTGCAGGCGGACCTCGGCGGGGTCTTCTACGAGATGGCGATCCGCGACCACGTCGCGATGGACGTGCTGACGCGCAAGGCGGCCGAGCTGCAGCGCGTCGACGCCGACCTCCAGCAGGTCGAGCGCGAGCTGTGGGTCGCGCGCACGCACGGGACGAACGGAGCCGGCGCGTGAGCGGGCTGCAGCTGCGCGTCGTCGCCGTGCTGTCGCTGCTGTGCACGCTCGTCGTGCTCGGCTCGGGGCTGGGCGGTCGCGGCGGCATCGACCCGGCCTCCGCGCTGGTCGCGCAGCGCAAGCCGGTCACGATCGACGCGCCGGGGCTCGGCGCGTCGGACACGAGCAGCGACACGACCGACGAAGGATCGAGCGGCGACGAAACGCCCGCCGACGAGACGCAGACGCTCGATGACGGATCCGCCGACGACGCCGTCGAATCGACGCCCGCCGACGCGAGCGGTGATGGCGAAGGCGGCGACGGCGGCTCCGGTCCCAGCGGGGACAGCGGCGCAGGCGGCGGCGACGAACCGACGCCGACGAAGATCAAGCACGTCTTCCTGATCGTGTTGGCGGGACATGGCTTCGACGCGACGTTCGGAGGCGGATCGCTCGCCGCCTACCTCAACAGCACGCTGCGGCCGAAGGGCACGCTGCTGACCGGCTACAGATCGCTCGGCCGTGCGGGGCTGCCGGATGCGCTCGCAATGATCGGCGGCCAGCCGCCGAACGCGGACACGCGCGCGGACTGCCCGGTCTACAGAGAGATCCCGCCGACGGCCGCGCCGTCGAAAGCGGGCGAGGTGACCGCCGACGGCTGTGTCTTCCCGAACACCGTCACGACGATCGGCGACCAGCTGAGCGCGAGCAGGCGCTCGTGGAAGGCGTACGTCGAGGACCTCGACAGAGGGCCGGGCCCCGCCCCGGGCGTCGCCCCCAAGACGACCTGCCGCCACCCCGGCTCGAACGCTGCCGACGACACGCTCAGAGCCCGTCCCGGCGACGCCTACGCGACACGTCACAACCCGTTCGTCTACTACCACTCGCTGCTCGACCTCGGCGACTGCGATGCCAACGACGGCGCGCTCGGCGCGTTGGAAGCCGACCTCGCGAGCGCAAGCGCGACGCCGAACCTCGTCTACATCGCCCCGAACCTGTGCAACGACGGGACCGAGTCGCCGTGCGTCGACGGCTCTCCCGGCGGCCTCGCCGCGGCCGACGCGTTCCTCGCGAGCTGGGTCCCGAAGATCCTCGCCTCGCCCGCGTACAGAGCAGACGGACTGCTGGTCGTCGCGTTCGCCGGCGACGTCACGCCGCCGGCCGCCGGCGCACCCGCGCCCGATCCGGCCGCGCCCGTCACGAACGGCGCCCTGCTCGTCTCCAGATACGCGCAGGCCGGCGGCACCAACGGCACGGCCTACGACCCCTACTCGCTGCTGCGCTCGCTCGAGGACCTCTTCGCGCTGAGGCCCCTCGCCCGCGCCGCGACCGCCAGCTCCTTCGCCCCCACCGTGCTCGCCGGCGCCTACGTCACGCCGCCGAGCGACGGCTAGCGTAGACCGGTATTACTCGCTAGCCTTACCGGCATGCGCGTCACGCAGAAGGGCCAGGTCACCATCCCGCTTGAGGTCCGTCGTGCGCTCGGCATCGAGACCGGGACGGAGGTTTCGTTCGAGCTCGACAGACGCGGCGCGCGACTTGTGGTCGAGCCGGCACGTGCCGCGCGGGAGATCCGTGCCATGCGCGGTGCCGGCGACGTCGCGATGACGACCGACGAGATCCTCGCGCTCACGCGGAAGTGACCAGCGCCGGCGGCACGGTCGTCGACAGCAGCGTTCTGCTCGACGTCTTCACCGAGGACCCGAGCTGGCTCGACTGGTCCGAGCGCCGGCTCGTGGAAGCAGCACAGCGCGGAGCGCTGATCCTCAACGCGGTCGTGCTGGCCGAGATCGCACCGCGCTTCACGCGCATCGAGTCGCTTCGCGACGCCCTCCCCTCGATGGCGGTCGTCGAAGAGATCCCCGTCGAGGCCTCGTTCCTCGCCGGTCATGCCCATGCCAGACATCGACGCGCCGGCGGGTCGCGCCAGACCGTCCTCCCGGACTTCATCATCGGCGCGCACGCCGCCGTCACCGGCCGGCCGCTGCTCACGCGCGACCCGCGGCGGGTCGCGCGCTACATCCCGGGCGCGACGCTGATCGCGCCCGCGTGACGCCGCGGCGGCTCAGGCCCAGGCGACCCGCTCGGCGGCCAGTAGCTCGCGCGCGACGCCGAGCGGGCGGGGATCGACCCACGCGCCGAGGTCGACTGGGCGGGCGAGGAAGCCGTGCGTGACGAGGAAGTCGTGCTGGGCGCGCAGCGCGTCGAGCTTGCGCCAGGAGAGATCGACGTGGAGCTGGTCGGGCCAGTTGCGCCCGTGCGCCGCATGCACGTCGCGCGTGCTCGCGCCGGTCTCCAACGCCAGCAGCTCGGTCGCCTGCGGCGCGTTGAGCTGCGCCCAGGCGCCGGCGCGCAGCAGCACCGCCAGCAGCCGCACGACGAGGTTCGGCTCGCGTTCGAGCAGCTCCGCGTCGGCGACGATCGCCGCCGGCGTCGTGGCGCTCGTGCGTACGGCCGGGTCGAGGTGGCGGCCGACGTCGACGACCGTGGTCGCTCCGACGCGGGCGGCCGCCGCAGCGCCCGCGGCGCCGGCGACGAAGATCGCGTCGACCTCGCCGCTGGCGAGCGCCGCGAGCTCGGCGGCGTACGGACCGCCGACCGCCAGCGAGGCGTTCACGTCCACGTGCGCGACTTCGCCCGGGAAGATGCCCGCGAGCGCCAGCGCAGCGTGCAGGCCGCGGCTGGCGGCAGCGCGGTGCTCGTCGACCTCGGCGGTGTCGTCGAACGGCAGCGCCAGGCGCCGGCCGGTGAGCTGCTCGGGGCAGTTGATGCCCGCACCCGGCAGCGCGACGACGGCCTGGAAGGTCTCGATCCACGTGAGCCCGACCAGCCGCGTCGCGCGACCGTCGCTGCGTTCCCACAGCGCGCGCGTGCTGGCGCCCTCCCAGAAGTGGTCGGCCCCACCCCCACCGCCGACGGTCAGCGGCGTGCCGTCGAGCGCCGCCTCGCGCTCCAGCCAGCTGAGCCGGTGCGCGATGCCCATCGCGGTGGGGATGGGGCCGCGGTCGACGCGGACGGGAGACCGGTCGACCGGTGCGACAGCGCGAGCGGAGGAGATCGCCGCGCGGTCGGTCTTGACGGCGCCGCGTGAGCGGGACGCGTGCGCCGCGGAGGTAATCCTTGCTTTCCTGACCGTCTTTACAGAGTTTGCCATGGCGGAACTGTATCGCATTGTCCACTCACTTAGTAGGGATTCCTCACGCGGCGGTCGTCTCGAGCGGCCGCAGCTCCTCCTCGTAGGAGATCGCGTGGCGGCGCAGCTGCCCGTCCGGCTCGACGACGTACGCGCCCATCCGCACCAGCGGCGGCGAGTAGGCGTGGATCGTCACCGCCGGCCCCTCGCCCGCGTGCAGCACGCGGTGGATGTCGCTGGCGGCGAACGCGAAGCTCTCCCCCGCGCGCACCGTGCGCGCGATCGGCGCGTCGGCCGAGCGGCCGAGGACGAGCCGCTCCTCGCGCACCGCGCCGTCCACGACGGCGACCGCCCCGGCAGAGAGGTCGTGGTCGTGGAAGCCGGTGTCGTGGTCCTCCGACCAGCAGATCAGCCACACGTCGAGGTGCTCGTCGCGCAGCAGCTGCGCGTACGTCCGCTGCGTCGGGTCGTGTGCGATGTGCTCGCTCCACGCCTGCGGTCGCGCGGCGAGCTGCCGCGCGACCGCGATCAGCTCCTCGCCGGTCAGGTCGCGCCCGCGCGGGCGCGCGATCGCCTCGAGCGGGGCGCTCATGCCGCGACCTCCACGCGCGCCCGGCGCAGCAGCCGGCTCGGGTTCACGCGCAGCAGCGCGTGCCCGAGCGCGGTGTCCGCGGCGGGCACTCGCGGCACGACGACCGGCCGGTCGGAGCCGTGCACGAGCTGGCCCGCGCCGACGACCCCGATCGCCGCGCGCAGCATCTGCGGGCCGTAGGACGAGGTGTCGTAGAAGGCGAAGGGGTCGCGGACCGCGCCGGCCGGCCCGCCGCGCGCGGCCAGCCGCTCGACCTGCAGGGGCGCGCCGCCGGCGAGCATCGCGAACAGCACGCGCAGGCGCGGATGGGCAGGGCGGCCGGCGTACGCGAACGCGTGCCATGCCGCCTGCAGCTGCGCAACGTAGTCGGTCAGCGCCGGCCACCACGACGGCAGCGCCTCGCGCAACGGGCCGTGGGCTGCGACTGGACCGGGATGCACGAACAGCGGCGCGTCGTGCTGCTGCAGGCGTGCCAGCAGCGGGCCGACGTGCTCCAGCGCGGCCGGCGTGGCGAGCGCCGTCGCGGGCAGTGAGACACCGACCGCGCCGCGCGCAAGCACCGCGTCGACGTCGCCCGGATCCGGCGCCTCAAGCTGCACCGCGCCCCATGCCCCGAAGCGCGCGGGCAGCAGCTCGACGCCGCGCTGGTAGGCGTCCAGCAGCGGCAGCGCCTCTTCGGCGGGCAGCGTCTCGATCCCCAGGGCGCTGGAGAGCGCGACGAGCGCGCGATCGACGCCGTCCTCGCGCAGCTCCTCGCGCCGCAGCTGGGCGTCGGTCGCCTCCAGCGAGAGCACGCTGTCCGGCTCCCCCGCCACCTGGAACGTCCAGCCGCCGCGACGGCGGATCAGGCGCGGCGCCTCGCGGCGTCGCGCGAGCTCGCCGATCAGCGGCTCGCCGAGCAGATGCTGGTGGACGTCGATGCGCTCCATGGCATCCATTCTACATATTCTCTACAGGATTTATAGGGTTTGTGCCTGCTGGACCGCTTCACCGGCAGCGGGAGCGCTCGGCTAAGGCGGACCGTCGCGCGTGCGAGGATGCGCGCGATGGTCCGCCGCGACGCCGCCGATCCCCCCTACGCGCCTGACGTGCCGGCCGACGCAGAGCCACTCGACGGCCTTGACGCTGCCACGCTGCGCGAGCAGCGCGGCTCCTCGCTCGTCGCTGCGCGACTCGCGCGCGCGGACTTCGGCGGCGCGCAGCTGCCGAACCTGCGGCTCGTCGACGTGCGCCTGGAGCAGTGCAACCTCGCGAACCTCGCCGCGCGCGGCGCGACGCTCGTGCGACTCGACGGGGACAACGACGCTGGAGCGGGCGCGTCATGATCCGCCCCGCCGACCCGGCGCGCGACGCCGCCGCCTGCGCCGCGATCTATGCGCCGTTCGTGGAGCGCACCGCCGTCTCGTTCGAGGAGGTCGCGCCGAGCGCCGCGGACTTCGCCGCGAAGATCGCGCAGCTGAGCGCAACGCACCCGTACCTCGTGTGCGAGCGGGCCGGCGCGATCGCCGGCTTCGCCTACGGCGCGCCGCACCGCGAGCGCGCCGCGTACCGCTGGGCGGCCGACGTGAGCGTCTACGTCGACCCGGCGTCCCATCGCCGCGGCGTCGGCCGCGCGCTCTATGAGGCGCTGGTCGAGCGACTGCGGGCGCAGCGCTTCCAGATCGCCTGCGCCGGCATCACGCTGCCCAACGACGCAAGCGTCGGCCTGCACGAGTCGCTCGGCTTCGAGCTCGTCGGGGTCTACCGCAGGATCGGCTGGAAGGCCGGCGCCTGGCGCGATGTCGGCTGGTGGCAGCTGCGGCTGCTGCCGCCGCACGACGACGCATCGCCGCCGCCTGAGCCGTTGCCACCGGGCGCCGCCTGAGCGCCTCAGGCGTCCGCGACGCGGCCCAGCAGCACGAGCGCGTTCGCCAGCGCGGCGCGCTCGTCGGCGCCCAGCTCGCGCTCGAGCGCGTCGGTCAGCCAGCCCTCGCGGCGGGCGCGCGTCGCGCGCAGCAGCTCGCGGCCGGCGGGGGTGAGCTCGACGAAGGAGCGGCGGCGGTCGTCGGGGTCGGGACGGCGCGAGACGAGACCGCCGGCCTCGAGGTCGTGGACCGTCTGCGCCATCGACTGCGGGCGCATCCGCTCGGCCGCCGCCAGGTCGCTGATGCTCGCCGACCCCTCGCGGTCGAGACGGGACAGCACGGTCAGCTGCGGCACGGGGGGACCAGGCTCCTGCCGCAGGCGGCGCACGAGGCGGCCGATCGTCTCGCGCAGCTCGTGCGCCAACTCCGTAGTGGCGGTCGTGGCCATCCGCGAAATTCTACAGGCAGCCTGTAGAATTCGGGCGGTGAGCCGTGCCGCCGACTCCGACCGCTACAAGTGGATCGCGCTCTCGAACGCGACGCTCGCGGTGCTGCTCGCGACGCTCGACGGCTCGATCACGATCATCGCGATGCCGGACATCTTCCGCGGCATCGAGCTCGATCCGCTCGTCCCGTCGAACAGCTTCTACCTGCTGTGGATGATCCTCGGCTACCTCGTCGTCACGAGCGTGCTGATCGTCAGCCTCGGCCGCCTCGGCGACATGGTCGGCCGCGTGCGCATCTACAACCTCGGCTTCGTGATCTACACAGCCGCCTCGCTGGCGCTCGCGATCTGCTGGCTGACCGGTCCGGCCGGCGCGCTGTACCTGATCGGCTTCCGGATCGTCCAAGGCGTCGGCGGCGCCTGCCTGCTTGCCAACTCGGCTGCGATCATCACCGACGCGTTCCCGCCCAACCAACGCGGGATGGCGCTCGGCATCAACAACATCGTCGGCGTCAGCGGCTTCTTCATCGGGCTGATGATCGGCGGCGTGCTGGCGCCGATCGACTGGAGACTCGTCTTCCTCATCTCCGTCCCGATCGGCCTGTTCGGCACCGTCTGGGCCTACCGCAGCCTGCGCGAGCTGAGCACCCCGAGAGCGGCGCCGATCGACTGGCCCGGCAACATGACCTTCGCGCTCGGGCTGATCCTGATCATGGTCGCCGTCACCTACGGCATTCGTCCGTACGGCACCCACGCCACCGGCTGGACCAGCCCACGCGTGCTGGCGCTGCTGGGCGGCTCGCTCGCCGCGTTCGTCGCGTTCGTGCGCGTCGAGCGCCGCTCGCACGACCCGATGTTCCGCCTGCCGCTGTTCCGGATCCGGGCGTTCACCGTCGGGACGCTGTCGACGTTCCTGTCCGCCGTCGCGCGCGGCGGTCTGATGTTCATGCTGATCATCTGGCTGCAAGGGATCTGGCTCCCGCAGCACGGCTACAGCTTCCACGAGACGCCGTTGTACGCGGGCCTCTACATGGCGCCGTTCACGGTCGGGATGCTGCTTGCCGGCCCGACCTCGGGGATCCTCTCCGACCGCTACGGAGCACGGCTGTTCGCGACTGTCGGGATGGTGCTGTCCGCAGCCTGCTTCGGGCTGCTGGCGGCGCTGCCGACGAACTTCGCCTACTGGCAGTTCGCGGCGATCCTGTTCTTCATGGGGGCCTCGATGGGGATGTTCGCCTCGCCCAACCGCGCCGCCGTGATGAACAGCCTGCCGCCCGGCGACCGCGGCGCCGGCGGCGCGATGAACCAGACGTTCCAGAACTCGGCGCAGGTGCTGTCGATCGGCATCTTCTTCACGCTGCTGATCGTGGGCCTGTCGGCCACGCTGCCGGCGACGATGGCAGCCGGGCTGCAGGCACACGGCGTGCCTGCAGCGAGCGCACACAGCGTCGCGGCACTCCCCCCGGTCTCGATCCTGTTCGCCGCCTTCCTGGGCTACAACCCGATCCAGCACTTCCTCAGCCCGCACGTGCTCGGCGCGCTGTCCGCGCACGACCAGGCGGTGCTGACCGGCCACAGCTTCTTCCCCGCGCTGATCGCCGGCCCGTTCCGCGACGGGCTGCACGCCGCGTTTGCGTTCGCGATCGTCGCGTGCCTGATCGCGGCCGCCGCCTCGCTGATGCGCGGCGGCCACGCCCGCGCTGACGAACAGCTCGCGCCCGCGACGCTGCCCGAGACGGCGCGCGCCGGCTGAACGCGGCTCAGGCGCCTCGCAGCGCACGCGCGACCGCCGCGCACTCCGCGACGCTCGGTGCGACGTAGCGGTCGAGCCGGGCCGTGGCGCCAATCGTGCTGATCGCGTGACGGTAGGCGAGGCGCGCGCGCCGTGCCGCCGTCCGTGTCGCGCCGGCAGCCACCATTCCCACGCCGGCGATCAACACGACGCGCGCCTCGGGGTCGACCCGCGCCGCGTCGTCGCCGCCGAATGCGGCCAGCTCCCAGCGCATGTGCGCGCGGTGGCGCCGCGCGCCGCGCACGAGCCGCTCGGCGAGGTCGCCGGCGTGGTCGCAGCGCGGGTCGGCGTCGATCCACAGCGGCGCCCGCTGCGTGTGGACGACCTGCGGCGAGCAGACCGCGCCCAGCTGCGCCAGCGTCGGCGCGTCGCGTGCGCAGACGAAGGCGAGCACGTCCGGCGAGGTGTCGAGCTCCAGCACCTTCGGTCCGCTGTCACTGAGCGCCTGACGAATCACCGGCAGCAGACATGCGAGCAGGCGTGCCCGCTCGCGCGTCCCCAGCGGCGCAAGCGTCGGACCGCCGCAGCGCGGGCCCACCGCGGCGGTGGTGAGGAAGTCGCGCGCGCTGCGGGTCGCGGCGACCGTCGCCTCGTGGCACGCCTGCTCGCTCTCCCCCCACGTGACCAGTCCGCGGCGCGCGAGCAGCGCCATCCGCACCCGCGGTTCACTCGCCGCCAAGCCGAGCTCGCGCGCGAGTGCGGCGCCCGTCGCCTCGTAGGAGATCCATCCCGCCGCCTCACCGAAGCAGGCCTGCGCGAGCCGGGCTCCGTCCGCCGCCGCGCACAGGGCCATGACCGCGTCAGGCTGGGTCACCGCGACATACCCGGCGGGAACCACCGCGTGCAGCAGCGCCTCCGGCGGATACGGCCGCGGCGGCGGTCCGACCTGGCAGCCGGCGAGTGCGACCGGATGGAGCGCGCCGTCGAGCACGCCGTCGGTGAGCTCAGCGTGGATCAGGTCAAGCCGCAGACCGACGAGTCCGCCGGGACCGGCGCCGGAGGCGGGACCACGTGCGGCGTCGCTGTCGCCGCCGACGGTCCCGGCCCCCGCGACCCACAGCACCTCTCCCCCGAGGCGACGCGAACGCTTCGCCGAGACGGTGGCGCGCAGGCCTGCACCAGCGGTGTCAGCGTCGGCCGCCAGCAGGCGGGCCTGTCGCACAAGCCGCCCAAGCACGTCGACAGGGACGCCGGCTGACGATTCGACGCTGAGCACGCTCGCGACGGTATGACCGTTTCTGCGTCCTGTGCACCGGGTTTTACACGCTCTTGTCAGCGAACCTTCATCGGCGAAGCACCCTTGACTGGTTGAATGTGACCGAGTGGCGCAGAGGGACGCACGGGATGCGACGAACCGGCCGCTCGGGGAGGAGCGTCTCGAAGCGCTGCTGACCGCAGGCACCTCGCTCATCTCTGCGCTCGATGTCGACACGCTGCTGACGCAGCTGCTCGCCGCCGCGCAGGCGCTGACCGGTGCGCGCTACGCCGCGCTCGGCGTGCTCGACGAGCGCGGCGAGATCGAGCGCTTCCTCACCCGCGGCGTCGACGCCGCAACGCATCGCGCAATCGGGGACCCGCCACGCGGCCGGGGCATCCTCGGGCTGCTGATCGAGGACCCGAGGCCGCTGCGTCTGACCGACATCGAGAGCGACCCGCGCTCCTACGGCTTCCCCAGCGGTCATCCACCCATGCGCCGCTTCCTCGGCGTGCCGATCCTCATCGGCGGGGTCGCGTGGGGCAACCTCTACCTGACCGACAAGGCGCACGGCGGCTTCGACGACGCCGACGAGCGCGTCGCGACGACGCTTGCCGCTTGGGCCGCGATCGCCGTCGAGCATGCCGCGCTGCTCGACAGACTGCGCACGCGCAGTGAGCGGCTCGAGCGTACGGTCCGCAACTTCGAGGCGACGACGACGATCACGCGCGCGATCGGCGCCGAGACGCGGCTCGACCGTGTGCTCGAACTGATCGTCAAGCGCGGGCGCGCACTCGTCGGCGCACGGGCGCTGCTGATCCTGCTGCAGGACGACGACACGCTGCAGATCGCCGCCGGCGCGGGCGAGGTGAGCTCGGACGCGATCGGGCGCCGCATCCCAGTACAGGGAACGACCGCCGCCGCCGTCCTGCGCGCCGTGCAGGCTGAGCGCGTCGAGGACGTCGCCGCGCGCCTGCAGGTGACCTCCGAGCGACTCGGCGTGCCGGTCACCGCCAACCACCTCGGGGTGCAGGATCCCCAAGCGGCGCTGATCGTGCCGCTGGAGTTCCGCAGCCGCAAGCTCGGCGTGTTGGTCGCCTTCGATCGCGCGGCGGGCGACGCGCTCGTCTTCGACCAGGACGAGCAGGCCCTGCTGCTGGCGTTTTCAGCGGCGGCCGCGACGGCGGTCGCGACCGCGCAGTCGGCCGAGCGTCAGCGACTGCGCGAGCGGATGGCGGCCGCTGAGCGCGAGCGCCAGCGCTGGGCGCACGAGCTGCACGACCAGACGCTGCAAAGCCTTGCCGGCTTCCGCGTGCTGATTGACGCAGCGCTCGAGCACGGCGACCCGGCGGAGCAGGAACGCACGCTGCGGACCCTGGGAACGCGCATCGACGCCGAGATCGCCCAACTGCGTGCGCTCATCACGGAGCTGCGCCCGGCTGCGCTCGACGAGCAGGGCCTGCGGCCGGCGATCGAGCACCTCGCGCGCCAGGTCTCCGAGCGCGAGGGCATCGCGGTCGAGACGGACGTCGCGCTCGGTCCGCCCGCGCAGGGCCGGCCGCAACCCGCACCCTCACGTCTTGCTCCCGACACGGAGACAGCCGTCTACCGCGTGATCCAGGAGGCGCTGACGAACGTCGTCAAGCATGCGGGCGCGAGCCGCGTCAGCATCGGCGTGCGCCAGCGCGACGGAGGCGTGGAGCTGACCGTGAGCGACGACGGCGCCGGCTTCGATCCCGACGCGCCGCGCGAGGGGTACGGGATCGCCGGCATGTACGAGCGCGCCGAGCTGGCGAACGGGACGCTTGCGATCACGTCGAGACCGGGCAGCGGAACGACCGTCCAGGTGTGGCTGCACGCGGGCGGCTGACTGCGCGCGTCAGTCGATCGTCGGGTCGAACACGCCTTCGTCCAGCGCGTATCGGACCAGCTCAGCGCGCGTGGTACAGCCCGTCTTCTGCTGGATGCGCGCCCGGTAGGACTCGACCGTGCGCGGGCTGAGATACAGGCGCTCGCCGATCTCGCAGTTCGTGTGCCCGAGCGCGAGCAAGCGCAGCACTGCCAGCTGGCGCGGCGCGAGGCCGTCGGGTGCGTCCTCAGCGCCGTCGGCGACGGCGACGTGCGCGCCGAGCTGCGGCGCAAGATAGGTCGCGCCGCTGTGCGCAAGTCGCACCGCGTGGGCGAGCTCCACCCCGGCCGACTCCTTCAGCACATAGCCGTGCGCGCCGGCGCGCAGTGCGGCACGGGCACAAGCCGGCCGGTGGTGCATGGTGAGGATCACGACGGCAGTGCGCGGCGCGACCGCGGCGAAGCGCGGCAGCGCCTCAAGCGTCGAGCCGCCCGGCATCCGCAGGTCGAGCACGAGCACGTCGGGCTGCTGCTCGGCAACGACCGCGAGCGCACCCTCGACGTCGCCGGCCGCGCCGACGACCTCGATCCCCTCGGCCTGCCCGAGCACAAGCTCGAGCCCCTCGCGCACAACGACGTGGTCGTCGACCAAGACGACGCGGATCACGGAAGTGGTCTTGCACACGCTCATCTGAATTCCAGAGTAGTACCCCCGCTAAAGCGCTCCTGATGCGGCGGCCCGCACGTTCGGACGCGTGCGGACTACGTCGAGCTCCGGCGCGGCTGACGTCAGCCGACCGCCATCGCGTCGGCCTCCGTCGCGTCCAACGCCAGCGCGACGCGATTGCGCCCGGCGTGCTTGGCGCGGTAGAGCGCGTCGTCGACCTTGCGATAGAGATCTTCGAAGACGATTTCGCCGCGCGTCGAGGCGACGCCAACCGAGGCGGTGATCGGGACGCCGCCCGGGCGCGCCAACTCCAGCGCCTCGCGCACCCGTCCGGCGAGCTCATGGGCGACGCCGAGGTCGGCGCCCGGCAGCACGATCAGGAACTCGTCGCCGCCGAGCCGGTAGACGAGCTCGAACGACCGCAGGCTGCGCCGCATCGCGTATGCGACCTCCTTCAGCACCGCGTCGCCGCGCTCGTGCCCGTGCTCGTCGTTGACCGTTTTGAAGTGGTCGACGTCGACGAGCACGAGCGCGACCGGCTCGCCCGTGAGGGCTGCCTGCTCGGCCAGCTCGGCGAAGCGGCCGTCGAGCGCCTTGCGGTTCAGCAGGCCGGTGAGCGGGTCGAGGATCGCCTCGGCGCGCTGGCGGATGTCGGAGTGCATGAGCGCGTAGCAGCCAGCCGCGAGACCGATCAGGCACACGAATGACGCGTTCACGAACGCGGGGTCGTCCACGTACCCGGCCGGATCGACCGGGATCGTGGCGCCCAGCAGCACGAGCCCGGTGAAGGCCGCGGCAGCGATCACGCCGCGACCGCGGAATCGAGCCGACACGGTCACGATCGAGAACAGCAGCAGGGGCTGAGCGGGGCTGTGCGGGCCGCCCGTGAGCGCGATCGCGACGCCGATCGTCGCCTGTGCGTTGACGACCGTCGCGAAGATCGGCCACTCCGGGTGGCGGCTGCGCGCGATCAGCGGCAGCAGCAGCAGGAAGTGGCTCAGGACGATCCACGCCAGCGGGACGAGGATCCACCAGCCGTACCAGGGAGCGGTGGTGACCATTCCCAGGCCGGCGGCCGCGAACGCGAGCGCGCGCGCCTTCGCGATCCGCGGCTCCATGTCCAGCAGCCGCTCGCGGTCGGCTGGAGTTGGACACAGGAGCGTTCCTTGGAACTCCATGGCGGACATATCGGCGCATCGCCGCTATTCCTGAATGGTGGGGGCCCCGCTCGGACGCCGGCTGCCGGCCACGCGAGCGACTGCCGCCCGCGTGCGGTGGACGATCAGCACCGGCCATGCGACGTCGCCAAGGACGGCGACCAGCCGCCGGCGCGCCTCGGCTGCGTGCGGCAGGCGAGCCGACGGCTTGGCGAGGTAGAAGCCGGCCATCGAGGCGAGCACGAGTGCATGCCGACGTGCGCGCGGCAGCGCCTGCGCCGACGCGACCGCCGCGTAGCCGATCGTCTCCATCCGGGACGCCGCCTCCTCGGCGGTGCCGTAGTGCGCGACGAGGCTGCGATGGCCGGTCGCGCCGTCCTGCGGGAGGTCGACCAGGCTGTCGAGCAGCACGTGGAGCGAGCCGTACCACGGGAAGTAGGCGGCTTCGATCGCCTCCGCCTCAGCGATGGAGAGCTGCGGACTTGCGGCGGCCGCGATCAACGCAAACGCGACAAGCGAGGACGCCCCCGCCGCGGCCGTCTCCCACCAGCGCAGGCCCGAGCCGGCCGGCGTCTCGCCGCGCGCCCACGCCGCGAGCGATCCGGTCGAGTGCGCGCCCGGTGCGTGGATGAGCGTCTGGTAGTCGACCATCCGGCGGACGGCGCGCCGCAGCGGCTTTCGGATCACCGGATAGGAGGGCAGGTCCGCGAGCGCCGCCCGGCAACGGCTGACGAGTCCGACGAGATACCCGCCGTCGTCTCTGCCGAGGCCGTGCGCGTAGTAGTCGGACAGCGTGCCGACTGACGAGAGGGCATCGAGCAGCGCCTGATGCACCGACCGTGCGTTGGCGGCTGGATCGGGCGCGGGCTGCTCGGCGAGCGTGTCGGCGTAGTCGAACATCGCCTGGAAGGACACCACCGCCTCGATCGCCGCACGGCGAGATCGCCGCGGCGTATACGCGGCGAAGGCGGCGGCTCCCTCGAGGTTGCCGCGCTCATGCGCGATCGTCTCGACCGCCGCGTGCCGCAGGAGCTGCTCGGGCATCGCGTCGGCGCAACGAGCGCACCGCTCGACGGCGCGACGTGCGTGCGGAAACGCAAGCAGCCAGTAGCGCAGCGCGAAGTCCGCGAAGGTCAAGATGAGCGCAACTCGCCGCATGACGCTCGACCCCATGACGACAGCTTGCCGGCTGCGTGTCCCGCTGGGTAGGTATTACTCCTGAAAGCTTGTGCGCGCGGGGACCCGTGCGGCCGCCCATCCAGGCAGCAGATAGATCGCAAGCGCGATCCCGACGACCATCGCAAGCGTCAGCGCAAGCGGGCCGCCGGCGATCGAGAACGGCGCCGGAAAGCCGGTCGTGGACTCCAGGAAGCGGTTCGCGAGCGCATGGCCGTAGAGGCCGAGCGCAGCACCGATCGCCGAGCCGATGCTCAGCACCACCGCGCCCTCGATCAGCAGCGCCCGCCACAGCTGGACGGCGTCGAAGCCCTGGATGCGCAGGGCGGCGAGTCGCGGGCGACGTTGCCAGATCGTCGCGCCGAGCGCTGCCGCGACGGCGATCGCCGCCGCCACCAGCAGCAGGATCGAGATCTGGCTCAGGCTCGTCAGTCCCTGCCGCGCGAGTGCCGCGTACTGCGCGCGGCGCTCCGCGAGCGTTTGCACGCGGAGCCCCGTCCGCGGGCCCAATACGGCCGCGACCGCGCGCTTGCCGGCGAGCGGCGAGACGCCTGGCGCCAGGTCGATCTGCAATGCGGAGGGGTCGTCGGTCTGCCATGCGCGCCGATAGTCGCGCGCGTTCATGATCACCGCGCCCGGGGGCCAGCCGAGGTTGGTGGTGGTCGCGGCGACGCGCATGCGCAGCGGACCTGACGGCGTCGGCAGCGTGACCGCGTCGCCCACGTGCCTCCCCCGGCTGCGCGCGAAAACGTCCGAGATGGCCGCCCAGCCGCCGCGGCGGATCCTCGCCGTGGCGTCGGCGAGGTCGCCGCTTACGAGCTGGCTCGGCGGGATGAGTCCCGGGTCGCCGGGCGACCGCGCGATGATCCACAGGCGCCGGTCGCCGTCGTCGAGCAGCCCTCCCTGGTACGGGCGGACGCCGGCGATCTCGGACCGCCGCATCAGGCGCTCGGCCAGCGTGCCGGCGACGAAGGCGTTCGTCGTGAGGTCGTCGCCGCCGGTCGTCACCCACAGGTCCGCGGTCCCGAGGTACTCGCCGAAGTTGTCGTCCAGCCCGCGTACGAGATCGTGGTGGGCGCCCTCGATCGCGACGCTGCCGTAGACGGCGGCCGCAGCGACGGCGGCGAGCGCGATCGAGCGCGTGGTCGTCGCCCGCAGCTCCATCACCGCCACCGCCAGCATGCTGCCCCGCATCCGGCGGCTGACCCGCTCGAGCGGCACCGTCACGGCGTTGAACGCCCACGGGATCAGGCACAGTGCCGACAGCACGAGCAGCAGCTCGGAGAGGATCGTCAGGATCGGATCGAGCTCGGCGACCACGGTCGCGACGGCGATCGTCGCCAGTCCGCCGCAGAGCAGCGCGATCGTGAGCGGTCGCCCCACCTGCTCGCCGCCCTCCGCCTCGCCGGTCTCACTGAGGATCGCGTCGACTGCGCGACGGCGACGTCGGAGGTCGAGCATCGGCGGCACCGTCGCCAGCAGCGAAGCGAGGACGCCGCCGGCGAACGCAATCGCCAGCGTGGCGGTGGCGGCCGACTGCTGCGTGCCGATCGGGAACGCGAACGCGAGGTACGCCGGCACGCGGTGGAACAGCGTGCGCGAGAGCAGGTGGCCGAGCAGCAGACCCGAGAGCGAGGCGACGACCCCGAGCATGAGCGCCTCGAACAACACGATCAGCGCGACCTGCCGCGGGTCGAAGCCCTGCGTGCGCAGCTCGGCGACGAAGCGGCGCCGCGCGGGCACCGTCATCAGCATGGCGTTGAGCGCGAGCAGGAACCCGACCATGCCGCCGATCGCCGCGAACAGCGTCGTCGACTGGTCGTTGGGCTTCGCCGTCAGGTCGAGCAGCCTCAGCTCGGCCTTCGCCGGGCCGACGAACAGCCGCCCGTGCGCGATCGAGCGCAGGCGCCGTTCGACGGCCGCGTCCGCTCCCGGCTCGGGCTGGACGAGCAGCTGGGAGACGCGTCCGGGCAGGCCCACGATGCGCTGCGCGACCGGCAGCAGGGCGATGCCGATGGGACTCTGCGCGAGCGGACCGATCGCAGCCGAGCCGAGCACGCTGCCGACGCGAACCGGCTTCGAGCGTCCCGCGGCGAGGACGCGAACCGTCCCGCCAGCCCTGGCGTCGATGGCGTCCGCGACGCCGGACGGCAGGGTGATCCCTTCGGAGAGTCGCAGGCCGCCGGGTCCGTAGTCGCGCGTCTGCACGCCGCCGAACTGCGCAAGCTCCGGCGTGACGCCGATCAGCTGCAGCGATCGGCGGCCGCCGGGCCCCACCACGGCGATGTTGGCGCGCAAGCCATAGGCCGCGTATCTGATGCCCGGCCCCCTGGCCGCCGCCTTCGCGATCCGCTCGTCGAAGCCGTCGGCCGACCGCGCCGCCAGCTGGATCCGCGCCGTGCCGACGACACCGTCCACGAGCTGCTGCGCCGAGCGCGTGAGGCTCGTGTTCGCCACCAGCACGCCGAGCACGAGCGCCACGCCGATCGCGATCCCGGCGGTTGCAAGCAGCTCCTGCACGCCGTGCTCGCGCAGCCGCCAGCGGTAGAAGCGCATGAGGACGCTGACCCGCAGCCCGAACGGACGCATCACGACGGCGCCGACTCGATCGCATCGACGTCGACGCCCTCATGCAGAGCGCCATCGCACAGCGTGTAGACGCGGTCGGCGACGCGCATCGCCTGCAGGTCATGCGTCACGAGCAGCACCGGGAGCCCGCGCTCGTCGCTCAGCTCGCGCATCAGCGCCAGCACCTCGCGGCTGCGCCTGGAGTCGAGGCTGCCCGTCGGCTCGTCCGCCAGCAGCACGCGCGGCTCCCCGGCCAGCGCGCGCGCGATCGCCACGCGCTGGCACTCGCCCTTCGACAGCTCGCGCGGCGTGTGCTCGACGCGAGCCCCGAGGCCGACGCGCTCCAGCCACGGCCGCGCGCGATGCTGGGCGGCCTGCAGCGAGAGCCCGCCGGCGAGGAGCTTGACCGCAGCGTTGTCGAGCGCCGTCGCAGCCGGCATCAGGTGGAAGGACTGGAACACGAAGCCGACGTCGCTGCGCCGGAAGCGCGCCGCCTCGCGCGGAGCGAGCCGCGTCACGTCGCGCCCCGCGAACCAGACGCTGCCGCTGTCCGGCGCCATCAGCGCCGCAGCGAGCAGCAGCAGCGTGGTCTTTCCCGAGCCGCTCGGCCCGCAGATCGCGACGAACTCACCCCGCTCGATCGCAAGCGAGACGCCGTCGACGGCCCGAACGGTCTCACCGTGCGTGGGATAGTGCTTGACGACCTCGCGCAGCTCCAGCGCCGCCACGGCTCACCCGCCGCGCTGTGCGCGACCCTCCGGGAACGGCACGACCCGGCCGGCGCGCTGCGAGGTACGCACGGAGCCGTCGCTGATCGTCATCGCGTGCCGCGCGGTCCGTACCGCGGCGAGTTCCTCGGAGGCGACGACGACCGTCAGGCCGCGCTCCCCCGCGAGCGAGCGCAGCAGCGCGTAGAGCTCGTCGCGCTCGGTCGGACTCGGCGTCAGCGCCGGCTCGTCCACCAGCAGCAGCGCCGGGTCGCGCACGAGCCCGCGGGCGATCGCGATGCGCGTGCGCTCCCCGGGCGAGAGCTCGAACAGCTGCGCGTCGGCGCGGCTCGTCGCGCCGACCCGCTCGATCGTCACGCGCGCTCGGATGCTGGCCTCGCGCATGCTCGCGCCTGCGCTCAGCAGCGGCAGCGCGACGTGCTCGACGGCTCGGACGTTGCGCGTCTCACGCCAGCTCGACGGCGCAAGCCCGATCTTCGTGCGCATCAGCCGCGCGCGCTCGCGGTCGGAGAACCGGGTGATGTCGCGTCCCTCGAATCGCACCGCGCCGGCGTCCGGCAGCTCGATGCCGGCGGCGAGGCGCAGCAGCGTCGACTTGCCGGAGCGGCGCGGCCCCCAGATGCCGACCGACGTGCCGGCCTCGATCTCGAACGACACGGCGTCGAGCACGACGTGCTCGCGGACGCCCAGGTCGAGATAGCGCTTCGAGACCTCCTCGAATGACAGCAGCGCCATGGCTCAGCACCTACCGGCCGCGACGAACTCGCGGATCCGCCGCCGGGCGAGCACCACCCACTGGAACTCGGCCTGGAGATAGCTGTCCGTGTGGCTGCGCGCGACCGCCCTCAGCAGGCCCCTCCACGAGCGCACCGGCGGGTCGCCGTCGTGCTCGTTGGCCTCGAGCAGCCGCAGCAGCTCGCTCTCATACACGTCGAGGACCCGCAGCAGCTCCTCGGCGTCGTCCGGGCTTGCCGAGGCGACGCGCGCGATGACGTCGGGACGCACCGGACCGAACTCGACCTCCGTGCGCATCCAGCGCTGCAGCGTCGCGGCGGCACGCTCGGTCGCGTGGTAGACGATCCGCATCTGCCGCGGCCGGTCCGGATTCGCCTCGTCGACCGCCACCACCAGGTTCGCCCGGGTGAAGTCGTCGAGGATCGAATACATCAGCTTCGGCTCGATCTGCCAGGTCGGACCGAGGCGACGATTCAGGCGGTTCGTCAACTCATAGCCGTGCCCGGGCCGTTCAACGATCAAGGCGAGCGTCGCGACGCGCAGCTCTCGATTCCGTCCCCGCGCAAGCGCTATATCCGTGGTCCCCATCTCGACACCGGTCCCGCCCGCGGCGATGATCTCGCCTGTCTACTGAGGAGATCTTGACCATACCTCCGGGACGTAAGGCCCCGCAACTGCGGGGTTCTTGTGCGAACGGCGGGCGGTGCTAGCGGACGCGCTCGTAGCGCAGGTATAAGGCGCCAGAGGCGAAGGCGCGCTGCTCGAGCAGGCGCAGGCGCAGCTGGTCGCCGCCGGCAGGGAAGTACGGCTTGCCGCCGCTGACCGCGACCGGGTTGACCCACATGCGGAACTCGTCAATCAGGTCGAACAGCGCGGCGGCGAGCGTCGGCCCGCCGACCTCGATGTGGCCCTCGCGCTCGCGCGCGAGACGCACCACCTCACCGGCCGCGTCAGCACGGCGCACGAGCCGCACTCCGTCCGGGACGTCGCCGAGCGAGTCGGAGACGACGACGCGCGGCGTCTCGACGTACACGCGAGCGAACTCCGCCGCCACCTCCGACAGCTCGTCCGGAGCGGCCGCGGCAGCCGGCCAGTAGCTCTCCATCAGCTCATACATGCGGCGCCCGAACACGAACACGGCGGCGTCGCGTGCCTGCTCGTTCGCGATGCGATGCACCTCATCGTCCGGCGCGGTGAAGTCGAATCTCCCGCTCGCATCCTCGACATAGCCGTCGAGCGACATGCCCATCGCGAAGAAGACACGGCCCATGTGATCCACGCTAGCACCCAGGGCTTGGCAAACCAGGCACGCTCTCGACGCGATGCCAAGCACCGATCGCCGAGCCGAGCGACGCAACCGCGCGGTGGAAAGAAATCGGGGAGACAGGATGTGGAGGGCCGGTCACCGGGCGTTCCGCGGGACCGTGTGCGGCGCCGTGTGCTCGCTGCGCTAGCGCCTGGGTGCCTGACGTCTTGCCGGCTGTGTGCGGAACCCTTCGGCCTCTGGCCAGATGACATCGATGCCCTGGCTGTCAGCCAAGTCGAGAAGATCCGAGCGCGGTCGTTGGGGCACGAGGATCGCGGTGCGAGCTCCCGGCTTAAGCCGCGCGTAATCGGCAAGCTGGCCTATGGCCATTCGGATCGCGGGCCGAGCCACGCTTCCTTTTGCCTCAACCAGTGTCTGCGTGGTCTTGTCGAAGAGGTCGCAGAGCAGCGGCGTCGGTTCGTTTCTGGGTCGCAGCTGCAGCCGACAGACCTCGTGATTCCGGCCTTCGAGGAAATCCAAGTACTGACGGACGAGCCGCTGTTCCCGGCGCTCTGCCTCACACGGCGCGCGTGAACCCTCAATCACGAACCGCTCAGTCAGATGCTGCTCAACCGGAACTTCCTTGACTAGCTCCCAAGCGAGCTCGTCAGCTCTAGCGGGCGGAGTCTGCGGAGCGACGCCTTCCAACTGGCGAAGGCGAAAGACGATGACGCTGCGGATGTCGCCTCCGCCAGTCTCAGGAGCATCGGCGAGATAGTGGTCGACGTACTCGAAGCGACCGATGTACGTGGCTTTCCCCCGGTCGACCTCGAAGAGGCACAGATCGCGACCCTCCGCTGCGTGATCACGCACCGTCCGATTGCCCTGAACCATCTGTTGGTCACCCAACTGTCCTTCGCCGGTGTAGTGGTAAAACCCGTCGCTTCGAGGACCGTCGTAGAGATAGCCGTGCAGGCGCCCTCTCGCTGAGTCCGCGAAGAGAAAGACGTTGCTGGAGCTACGCGACGGACTGATCCCTCCCTGCCGGCGGCCTCCATAGCGCGCGTGCAGGTCAACTCGTCGCAGGCAAGTCCCAGGCGTCAGCCCCAACGCCACGACACGTTGCCTGTCGCCAGAGGACCCATCGCCCCACCCTACCGTTGCTTCTCGCCAGGGCCGGCACCTCGTGTGCGGCCAAGGCGAGCCACGCGAGCCGCGATGAGGCTCCGAGCGCCCTGGAGCACGCTCGAGAGGCTGCATTTGAACCTGCGATCGGGAGACCGGATGTGGAGGCCGGTATGACGGGCAATTCTTGAGCCCGTGAGCGGAGACGTGTGCGTCCACGGCGGCTGGCTGCCCCACCGCCCTCCTGACTCCCGTCCCCGCGTTTCCAGTGGCGAATCCTTGCGGAGGGCACGCGCCGCCCCAGCGACGCGCCCGTTCCCAGCTGCCGGTCTGCCGGCTAGACTGGACCATCGTCGAAGCTAGGGCAACCGAGCTCTAGCCCAAATTCCAAGCATGGCTTGGGCAAAGGAGACGCATATGTCCGTCATTCGCGACGGCTCGTTCCTCCCGATGGAGACATCGGGAACGCAGCACCTCGTCAACCGCACCTATCGCGAGAGTGGGCCCTTCCAGTGGGCGCGGGAGACCTACATCAACGCGCTTGAGGCAGGCGCCACCCGCGTCGAGTTCGGCATCGAGTGGCAGGCCGTGGCCAGCAAGGGTGTGTATCGGCGCACGATCGCAGACAACGGTTGCGGCATGGACGCCGAGCAGCTCGTCGAGTTCTTCAACACGTACGGTGGCGGCGGTAAGCCGATCGGCGGTGCACATGAGAACTTCGGCGTCGGCAGCAAGACATCCCTCCTGCCGTGGAACACCTACGGGATCGTGGTGGTCTCGTGGGTGGACGGCGACCCGTCGATGATTTGGATCCACCAGAATCCCTCTACGGGCGAGTACGGCCTCAAGGTCGAGAACGCGGGTGATCCCGAGACTGGGGAGTACACGCGCGAGGCTGTGTATGCGCCGTACGCGGACGAGATCCACGGCTGCGATTGGGAGGAGATCAAGCCTGAGTGGATCGAGGACCACGGCACCGTGATCGTGCTTCTCGGCGAGAGCCCAACGGCAGACACTGTTCAGGGAGATCCGAACCGCAGCGAGCTCGAGGCCGACCTCAAAGGACTCAGCAGCTACCTGAACCGGCGTGTCTGGGAGATTGACGAGTCAGTCCAGGTTTTCGTCGATGAGCTTCGCTTGTCAGATCGCGGGCAGTGGCCGCCGTCCGAGGAGGTGGCGCACGGTCCGCAGGCGAAGGCTGGCCCGGACTTGCGGACGAATCGCCGGCGCATCCTCGGTGCTAGGTACTTCATCGAGTACCCCCGCGCTGACTACAAGCCGGGCAAGCTCGCGACAAGCGGTGAGGTGGTCCTCTCTGATAAGACCGCGATCAAGTGGTACCTCTGGGAGGGCAAGCGGCCCGACGTTCACTCGTATGCCGCGAAGTCGGGGTTCATCGGAGCTCGCTACAAGAACGAGCTCTACAACATCACGACACACCATTCCACGTATCGCGCATTTGGCATCGTCGAGCAGGCTGTGCGGGCTAACGTGTGGCTGGTAATAACGCCGCCGGCCCTTGAGGACGGCAAGCACGGTGTCTACCCGCGGAACGACCGCAACGCCCTCCTGCTCCGAGGTGGTCCCCATGCGGGCGGTGAGCTTCCACTGGCAGAGTGGGGTGCTGAGTTCGCCGACCATCACATGCCTGCTCCCATTCTCGACGCGATCAGCGCGGCGCGGTCTGGCGGCGACGGGACGATTGATGATGCAGCGTGGCGCGACCGTCTCGCGGAGCGCTTCGGCGCGCGCTGGAAAATCGCGAAGCTGCGCACTCGCAAGGCGGGGACCATCCCCATGGATGCCACCCAGATTGGCACGGTCCCAGTGATCAAGCGACTCAGGAAGAAGACCACGCGCACGAACACGCCGTCGAAGCCCGGCGGCACCCGGGGCACGCAAAACACAGGCTCCCGCCAAGGAACGCTGCTCGGGGAGGCGACTAAGGTCGCGGGCGGCATCCCGCGCTACCGGTGCGTGAGTGCCAGCGACATCGACGCCGGGATGCTCGCAGCCTGGCAGCCGAACGACCCTCAGTACAAAGAGGGCGCCGTGCTGATCAACGTGGACCACGAGGTTCTGCGGGAGCAAATCACCAACTGGCAGTCACAGTACCCGGACCATTACGCCGAAGACATCGAGCGCGAGGTGATCGACGTCTACGGCCAGATTGCCGTGTCGAAGATCGCCCACTCGGAGTACCTCAAGGGCATCGTGCCGTCTCAGGTCGTCGAGAAGGAGCTGCGCTCGGACGCGGCGCTCACGATGTCATTGTTGGGCTTGATGGCCGAGGAGTCGGTCCTGGCTACCCGCATCGGCGGCAAGTTCAGCCGGAAGAAGAAGGCGTAGCAGAGGATCACTCGACGACTCGGGCGGCTTGTCTCATCGTCCGAGTCGCGAGTATCAAGACACAGCGCGGAGCCGCCGTGGCTCTCCAGCAACGAACGCTGCTCGCAGCTTCGCTCGGCGTCGTCTGCGATCCGGATGGCCGTACAACTGCTCGACAAGGCGGCCACCATCCCTGTGACCGAGCTGCTCAGCGATGATCGCGGGGTCGAGGCCGAGGATGTTGAGGGCGTACCAGCCGAAGTAGTGGCGGGTAGCGAGGTAGAGCGTGGTGTTCTCGAGGCCAGCGGCGATGCGGACGCGGTTCCAGTGGTGGGTGCGGCTTGATGGCGTGTAGTGGGTGCCGTGGATGGTCGGGAAAACGTAGGGACAGTTGCTGTCGCGTCTGGCGCGCAGGAGCGTCTCGCGGGGCCGCCGGGCTGGGACCGGATGGCCAACGGCGAGCCGATGCCGGACATCGTCGCCTTCCTCCGTGGATCGCGAGCTGGTCGCTGACCGCCTCGGCGCACCGCTGGAATGAGCTTCCACGCCGAGGAGTACGCACGCCTGCGCGAGCGATACATCCAGTGCGACCTGAGGATCATGGGGGGCGCGCCCGTCATCCGCGGCACGCGCGTCCCGGTCCGCACGATTGCCAGCCTGATCGAAGACGGCGAGTCGCGCGACGTCCTGCGCGAGGACTACCCGCATGTTCCCGAGGAGGCGTACGGAGTAGCCGTCCTATGGGCCCGTGAGAACCCGCGCCACGGTCGGCCTGCTGGGCCCTGATGCCCCGATATATGCGGTTGCGCTCGCCGGTCGATCGGTTACCTTCCCGCCATGACCTCCACTGAGGTGATCGAGCAAATCGGGGAGCTTCTCGGCAAGGCGGCGCCGCCGAACTCGCGCGTCGTCCTGTTCGGATCGCACGCGCGCGGAACCGCAGACGCAGACTCGGACTACGACGTCTTGGTGATCGAGCCGACTGTGGAAGACGTGATCCAAGAGTCCGTCCGCCTGCGCAGCAAGCTCGACGATCTCGAAGTGCCGATCGACGTCATCGTCATGGACAAGGCGAAGGCAGACCAGCGCGCGGGAGAGCGGGGCACGATGGTCGAGCGTGCGCTGCGCGAGGGCCGTCTCCTTGCCCAGACCTGAACCGCGGCAGCTCCCGCAGCGGCTGCTACGCAAAGCCGCAGCGGACCTCACTGCGGCCCGCGCGCTCGCCGACGATCCAGAGCAGGCCGACGAAGTCGTCGGCTTCCATGTTCAGCAGGCGGTCGAGAAGTCCGTCAAGGCTGTCCTCGCCTGCTTCGAGGTCGACTACCCGCTCACGCACGACATCGACTTCCTCGTGCGCCTGCTCACCAGACGCGAAGTGCCTGTCCCGGACACGCTGCTCGAGGCACGCTGGGTCAGCATGTGGGGTGTCGTGACTCGCTACGAGGACGTCGAGACGGTCCTCGACCGTGCAGAGGCCGTCGAGGTGGCGACGGTTGCGGTCGACTGGGCTCGGCAGGTCATCGCGGCCGCGACCTAGCTACATGCAACCTGAATGGGCGAACGACGCCGGCATGTAGGGTTGCGCCGTCTTGAGCCTTATCGGCGACTCAACCGCGGTGCGGATCGACGGCCGGCAGCTCGCGCAACACCAGGCCGCCCTTAGCGTCCTGCAGCGCCTGCTTTCGGCGCCTGGGATCAGACAGCTCTCATGGCTGGACCTCGCGTGCGGCCGCGGGCAAATCCTGGTCGCACTGCGTGACAACCTGTCACAGGAGCGGCGCGGTACCACCACAGGTCCACGGACCGCTCACGGCCCCGCCCGAAGGAGACCAAGACGCCGGAAGCCCCGCTCCCACGGGGCTTCCGATGATCGGGGAGACAGGATTTGAACCTGCGACCGCCCGGCCCCCAGCCGGGTGCGCTACCAGACTGCGCCACTCCCCGTGGAGCTATGTGTGAGCCAAGGAGCGGGCGACGGGAATCGAACCCGCCCTAGAAGCTTGGAAGGCTTCTGTGCAGCCACAACACTTCGCCCGCAGGCTGAGTGGAGATGATACCCGCGCGGGCGGGTGCCGGCGGGCTCACTCCTCCACCGGGAATTCGCGCAGGATCCACTCCTCGCCCACGACCGGCCGCAGGAACGAGCGGCCGCCGACCGTCACCCACTCCCCCGTTCGCGGGTTCACGGGCAGGTTGCGCTCGACCGGATACCACTCGTTGTGGGCGTGGATCAGCGCGTTCAGCTCGCGGTACTCGAGCGAGCGACCGCGCGTGGCGGCGAACGCGCGCCATGCGCGTGCGAACCCCTCACGGTCGCGCCTGAAGCGCTGCCGCAGCGCTCGTCGCTCTCCCTCCAGCAGCCGCCGCTCCCGCTTCAAGGCCGCATCGATCTCACACACGCGCTCCATCCACCGCGGCGGGTTGTTCGCGCCCGTCAGGTATGCCTCGACCGACCGCTGCCCCAGCCGCGCCCGCTCCGTCAGCGGCTTGCCGACCCCGGGCAGATCCTCGGTCCGCTCACGCAGATAGCGCTCGGCCGGCGTTGCGTCGTCGGCTGGCCAATCGCGACGAGAAGCACTCATGCCCTGTCACTCTAGGCGCCTCGAACCCGCCACCTCAGGAGCATCAGAGACCCCATGACCGACGTCGTGATTGCCGGCGCTGCCCGCACCGCCATCGGCTCGTACGGCAAGAGCCTCAAGGACATCGCCCCCTCCGACCTCGGCGCGACCGCCTCCAAGGCCGCGATCGAGCGCGCCGGCATCGCGCCTGAGGACGTCGGGCACGTCGTCTTCGGCAACGTGATCCACACCGAGCCGGGCGACATGTACATGGCGCGCGTCGTCGGCATGAAGTCGGGCATCCCGAAGGAGACGCCGGCCTACACCGTCAACCGCCTCTGCGGCACCGGCGTGCAGGCGATCGTCTCCGCCGCGCAGACGATCCAGACCGGCGAGGCCGAGATCGCGCTCGCCGGCGGCGCCGAGTCGATGAGCCGCGGCCAGTACTGGATGCCCGGCGCCCGCTGGGGCGCGCGCATGGGTGACGCGCCGCTGGTGGACGCGGTCGTCGGCGCGCTCACCGACCCGTTTGACAAGGACCACATGGGCATCACGGCCGAGCGCCTCGCCGAGCGCAGCGGCATCACCCGCGAGCGTCAGGACGCGTTCGCCGCCGAGTCGCACCGCCGCGCGGCGCAGGCGCGCGCGGAGGGCCGCTTCAAGGACCAGATCGTCCCCGTGGACATCAAGGTCAAGAAGGACACGGTCGCCTTCGAGCAGGACGAGCACATCCGCGCGGAGGTCGACGCGGACGCGATGGGCAAGCTCCGCCCCGCCTTCAAGGGCGACGGCACGGTGACCGCCGGCAACGCCTCCGGCCTCAACGACGCCGGCGCCGCGGTGGTCCTGATGACCAGAAGCGAGGCCGAGCGCCGCGGCGCGCCGGTGCTCGGCCGCATCCTCGCCTACGCCTCCTGCGGCGTCGACCCGAAGATCATGGGAATCGGACCGGTGCCGGCCACCCGCAAGGTGCTCGAGAAGTCCGGCCGCTCGCTCGACGAGATCGGTGTGATCGAGCTCAACGAGGCGTTCGCCGCGCAGGCGCTCGCGGTGATCGACGAGCTCGGCCTCGACGAGGCGAAGGTCAACCCCAACGGCGGCGCGATCGCGCTCGGCCACCCCGTCGCCGCGACCGGCGCCGCGATCACCGTCAAGCTGCTCGCCGAGATGGAGCGCGGCGGCCACGAGCTGGGCCTGGCAACGCTCTGCATCGGCGGCGGCCAGGGCATCGCGCTGCTGGTCGGGCGCGACGCCTAGCGCGGGATGACTACGAGGCGGAGGGCGGCGCCGGGCGGCGCTCCTCCGTCGGCACGACGCCCTCCTCGTCGGCGAGCGTCGGCGGCGGCCAGGGGCCGAACCAGTTGTCGCGCGCGCCGTCGAGCGTGACCACGCTGCCGCTGAAGGCGCGCCCCAGCGGGGAGGCGAGCAGCGCGACGAGCCATGCGTGCTCGATCGGCTGTCCGAGCCGCTGCAAGGGAACGGTCCGGGCCGCACCGGCGCGCACGACGTCGGGGTACTTGTCGAGCGCCTCGGTCTCGAAGTGGCCGGCGGCGAGCGCCACGACGGAGATCCCATCCCCCGCCCATCGCTCAGCCCACGCCCGCGTCAGTCCCTCGACCGCCGCCCGCGCCGCGCTGGAGTGCGTCATCCCCGCGAGGCCGTGGTGCGGTGAGAGCGTCACGTTGAGGATCGTGCCGCGTCCCGCGGGCTTCATCACCCGCTCGGCGACCAGCTCGGCCATGCGCGTCGTACCGCCGACATTGAGCCGGAAGACCGCCTGCCAGCCCTTCGCCGCGATCGCCTCCGCCGGCACGAAGTACTGGCCGCCTGCGTTGTTGACGAGCACGTCGATCCTGCCGTGGCGCTCCAGCACCGCGTCGACGATCGCCGCCGCGGAGTCCTCCTCGCGGATGTCGCCGACGACGGTCGACGCGTTCGGGCCGATCTCCGCCGCCGCCGCGTCGAGCACCTCCGCGCGCCGGCCTGCCAGCACGACCGAGGCCCCGCAGCGCGCGAGCTCGTGCGCCGCCGCCTTGCCAAGCCCCGTCCCGCCGCCGGTCACCAAAGCGACCTGCCCGTCGAGCAGGCCGGGCGCGAAGATCTCCGAAGCGCTGCTCACCGTGCGGGCGCCTCGCGGCGCGAGACGGCCATCGCGACCAGTCCCACCAACAGGTACACGGTCGCGATCGCCAGGCAGGCGAACTTGACGGTCGCGAACCCACCGGCCAGCGGCGGCCCGAGCGACTGCGCGTGACCGCCGAGCTGGAGCAGCAGGAACACGTCTTCGATGACGTCACAGGCGGCGCCGATCAGCGGCAGCAGCGAGATCGCGGCGGCCGGCTTGGCGAGCGCCGCCCGGCCCCGCGCGCGCAGCCCGTCGCCCACCGCCGGGACCGCGAGCCACAGGAACAGCCCGTACGCGATCAGATACAGGAAGTCGAACCACAGCGACGCGACCGCCGCGTCGTGACCGGCATCCCCCCACGCGACCATGATCGAGTGCGCCTTGCCGGACGTGAACGCGACCTCGAACGCGATGATCCCGTGCTGGCCGGCGTCCTGCATGCGACCGTCGTAAACCGCCTCGACGGCGAGCAGGGCAAGCATCGCGACCCCGAGGACCCACAACCAGCGCCGGCGCGTCATGTGCGGGAGCTTCTCATGGCGCGGATACCGCGAACGCCGGTTCAGCAGCCGCCACGCGCCCGCAGCAGCGCACGGTAGCGGCGCATCGCCCAGGACTGCCAGTCGGCGTGCGTCTGTGTCCGCAGCTCGGCGACGCGCTCTCTGTGGAACGGCGAGGTGAGGCTCTCGGCATGACCGATCACGTCGCGCACCGGAATCCGATAGCGGCAGCGGAGCCAGCGCGTCAACCGCAGCGAGGCGTCGAGCTGCGCACGCCGGTTGAGCACATCGTCCTCGCGATAGCCGACGTGCTCAACGCCGATCGCCGTCCAGTTCAGTCCGACCGTGTGGCGGCACATGAACCTCACCGGCGTGAGCTGGTAGATCGCCCCGTCACGCGCGATCACGAACTGAGAGCAGAGACCGGGTAGTTCGTGCAGCTCGACGTCGGGCACGTCCGGTGCGAACGTGTTGAACGTCGCATCGACGGAGTCGTTCTCCGTCAAGTGCTCAACGATGACGTGCGGGGCGGCGATCGTCGAGCGCCGCAGGCCGTAGTGGCGCTGCGCATAGGCCGCCGTCTCGCGGCCCCGCTGAGCCGTGAGCGGGATGTGCCACTTACGGATCCGCGGCCGCGGAGCCGGCTCGGCGGGGCGCGGCGGCGTGGGCGGCGGCGTGGTGGTCGAGGTCGTCGACGCCCATGAGGTCGTCACAGGCGCCGGCTGTGCCTCGCCGGCGGTCGTGCCGGCGCCGCAGCCGCACAGTGCCGCGGCGGCCATCGCGGCGGCGGCGACGCCGAGGCCCGGCACCCTCATATGCGGTCTGGATCGATCACGGCCGCGCCGTGCCGCCGCGCGTACGGGTTGAACTGGCGCGCGAAGCGCCGCTTGAGGTCCGTCGCGGCGAAGTCCTCGGGAAGCGTCTCGTCACACGCGCAGCGGCGGTGCTGCAGGTCGGCGCGCGCGGAGGCGGCGAGCGCCGTGCGGAGCGTCGCGTACGCGTGCGCGAGACCTGCCTCCTGACCGGCGGTGTCCATGCCGTCGAGGACGCGCACGAGCGCAATGCGGTTGTCGTAGGCCGCGGCGTAGTCGTGTTGCGTGCGCGCGGCGCGCAGGCCGGCGCTCGAGCGCCGCAGTACCTGCTCCAACCGCGCTATGAAGGCGCCCTCATCAGGCGTCGGCAGAGCGGGATCCGTCTCGGTCCTCCCGGCCCCCGGCACGCTTGGCGACTGCACGTGGCGGATCGCCGACGCCGGCGCGCTCGAGCGGACGAAGAACTGCCACGAGGCGACGCCGCCTCCACCGAGCGCCGCCACGACCGCCATCGCGACGACGATCGGGTTGCGCCACCACCGCTCGTTCGCCGGCGGGGTGTCGAGCGTCCAGCGCGGCGGGGCGGCGGACGGAGCCGCCGGCGGCGCGACCGCCGCAGACGCCGCTTCAGGCGGCGCGGGCGCGGCCTCGGGCGCCTCCGGGGTGCTCGCGAGCTGCGCACCGCATCTCGTGCAGAAGCGCATCCCGGCCGGCGAGCGATGACCGCACGCCGCGCATGCCGCCTGCCCGGCCGCGCGGTCCATCAGGCGTGGGCCGCCGGTCCGCCGACGGGCTGGAGCAGCGGTCTGGCCTGCACCACCTCGACCGGGACGTCCGCCGGCAGCGGCTCCAACGGCCGCAGCCCTCGTGCCGCGTCAACGGCCTCGCCAACCGCCGCGTGCATCGCCTCGCGCATCGCCTTCGCGAAGTCGTAGCGGTAGAGCAGGTGCAGCTCCGTGCCGCGGCCGGTGAAGACCTGCCAGCGACGCCCGGCCACCATCAGCGCGTAGTGCACAGGCGAGAAGCGCCACCACAGCGTCCAGCCGACGTAGAGATCGGTGCCGTAGGGGAAACAGGTGACGTAGCCGCTGAGAATCCCGTAACGCACCTGGAGGTAATCCCGGCGCGGATGGCCCGGCTGCGAGAGCTGACGGACGCTGAGGCTGTCGACCGGCGCCTGCCGTCTCCTCAGCGTGTACGCGACGTGCCCGAAAACATCCTGCGCCTGCGGGCCGCGCCCCTCGATCAAGGTCTTCCACTCTGACAGCGAAACGGGGATACGGGTGAACAAATAGACGAGGAACGCCACGAACCAGACGATCCCGATGAGGCTTCGCGCACCGAGCACGAGCACCACGATCGATGCAAGCGTGGCGAAGATCCCGTACGCAAACGCCTGGCGCGCCGCGGCCGCACCGTACGCGGCGCCGAGCGGGTCGAGGTGCTCGACGGAGCGCTCATAGCCGGAGCGGTTCGTGATCGAGACCGCGACAGGTCCAGTCGTCTGCTCGACCGCCGGCTGCGTCTGCTTCGCGCCGCAGTGGCCGCAGAAAGCGTCGTCAGCGCGCAGCTCCGCCGAGCAGCTCTCGCACGTTCCCATCCTCCATCCCTCCTGCCTCGCAGCTCATCTGAACGACGGCGTAGCAGGATGCCAGCCGCGGCGGCGCCAAACCGGGAACTCGACCGATGGTCGAGGGCGGCGCTACGCCGCCGCCGGCAGCGTGAAGCGCACGCGCGTCCCGCGCGGAACCGCCGGCTCCAGCCAGATGCGCCCGCCGTGCGCCTCGACGATCGCGCGGGCGATCGCCAATCCCAGCCCCGCGCCGTCGGAGGAGCGCGCGGTGCCGTCCTCGCCGCCGCGGTAGAAGGGCTCGAACACGCGCTCGCGCTCCGCCGCCGGCACGCCCTCGCCGTCGTCGACGACCTCCACCTCGACCGTGCCGGAGCCGTCGCGCGCCGGCGCAGCGCGCACGACGACGCTGCCGTCCGCCGGCGTGTAGCGGATCGCGTTGACGATCAGGTTGAAGAGCACGCGCTGGAGCTTCTCCGCGTTCGCGTGCGCGGGGAGTGGACCGGCGGTCTCCGCCGCGACCATCACGCCCCGCTCCTCCGCCTGTGCGCGCAGCGCCGCAACCGTCTCGCCGACCAGCTCGCCCAGCTCGACCTGATGGACCGACCAGGAGATCTCGCCCGCCTCCAGGCGGGAGAGCTCGAACAGGTCGTCGATCAGCACGCTCAGCGCGCCGACGTGCGTGCGCATCTCGCGCAGGTAGCGGTCACGCGTCTCCCCCGTCGCGACGCCGTCCTCGACCGCGTCGACCAGCAGCCGCAGCGACGCCAGCGGTGTGCGCAGGTCGTGCGAGACTGCCGCGATCAGCCGCCGGCGCGCCTCGTCGACCTCGCGGTGCATCGCCTCGACCTCGTCCATCACGCCGTGCGCGGCGCGCGCGCCGACGACGCCCGCGACCGCCGCCATCGCGGAGATGACCAAAGCGTCGTGGTGCGAGACGAACATCGCCATCGCCCCCACCCACACCGCCGCCACGACGGTCGCGACCGCGAGCACCGCGCCCAGCGCGAGCTGGCGCGAGAGCGGGCCGAGCCGCGCGCGTCGCGCGGTCGCGAGGTGCGCCGCGGCGAGCATCCCGGCGGCGACCGCGACGAGCAGCAGGAACGTCGTCCACGCGCCGTGCCAGCCGTAGATCGCTCCCACGACCGCGGCACCCACGAAGCACGCGAGCAGGGCGACGAGCGCAGAGCGGATCATGGTCTGAAGCGGTAGCCGACGCCCCAGACGGTCTCGATGAAGCGCGGGTGGGCGGGATCGGGCTCGAGCTTCGCGCGCAGCCGCCGCACGTGCACCGTCACGGTCGACGTGTCGGTGTAGAAGTCGTAGCCCCACACCTCCTCCATCAGCTGGTCGCGCGAGAAGACGCGGCCGGGCCGCGCGGCGAGGAAGCGCAGCAGGTCGTACTCGCGCATCGTCAGGGGCAGCTGCTCGCCGTCGAGTGTGACGGTGCGCGCCGCCTGGTCGATCGTCAGCGGACCATGCACGATCGGCTCCAGGTCCGCGCCATCGTCGGACGGCGAGCCGCTGCGTGCGGAGCGCCGCAGCACCGCCTCGACGCGAGCGATCAGCTCCGCGGGCGAAAAGGGCTTGACGACGTAGTCGTCGGCGCCGCGGCGCAGGCCGATCAGCCGGTCCGACTCCTCGGCCCGCGCCGTCAGCAGGATCACGGGCACCGGCTCGCCCGGCTGCTCGTGCAGGCGCCGCATCACCTCGATCCCGTCAAAGCCAGGCAGCATCACGTCGAGCACGACGAGGTCGGGTCGGTGCTGGCGCGCAGCCTCCACCGCGCCCGGGCCGTCGAACGCCTCGCGCGCCATGAAGCCCGCGCGCGCGAGGTAGCGCGAGACGACCTCCACGATCGTCGGCTCGTCGTCGACAACGAGCACCGTCCCGCGCGAATCTCTCGGCATCGGCGAGATCATGCTCGATTCGCTGGCCGCTGGATCAGCCAAACGTGAAGGCATAGCCCTCAATCCCTGGCTCGGGCCGCAGCTCCAACCGGTGCCGCTCCACGCCCGGCAGGTCGACGAGCTCATACAGCCGCTGCGAGGAGATCGTCGCGACACCGCCATGGACGTCCGCGCCGGCGAGCCGATCGGGGATCGGCTTCCCGTCGAGCAACACGCGCATCCGCCGCGCCTGGCCCGGCGAGCCGAGCACGAGGAACACGCGCCGCGCGCCGAACGCGAGATCGAGCGCGGCGCCCGGTCCGGCAGTGGCGTCCTCGCGCTCGATCGTCCACACGCCGCCGTAGGCGAGCTCGTCCCGCGCCGGGTCGGGCACGACGCCGAAGTCCTGGCGACCCGGCAGGATCGCGCCGTTCGCGAAGCGCTGCGCGCGCATCGAGCCGAGGTAGGACTCGGGCGTCGTGACGCCGAGCGAGGCAGAGCTGCCGCGCGCCCCCGACATCGCGCCGCCGACCTGCCTGCCGGCCTCGCGCAGCAGCGCGCGGATCACCTGCTCGGAGTGCCCGTAGTCGCCCTCGCCGAAGTGCGCGTAGCGGACGTGGCCGCGCGCGTCGACGAAGTAGTGCGCCGGCCAGTACTGGTTGCCGTAGGCGTCCCAGGTGCCGTAGTCGTTGTCCTGCACGACGGGGTAGCGCAGGCTCTCGCGCGCGATCGCCGCCGCGACGTTGCCGCTGTCCTTCTCGAACGGGAACTCGGGCGTGTGGACGCCGACGATGGTGAGCCCCTGCGCGCGGTAGCGCGCGTCCCACGCCTTCAGGTACGGCAGCGTCCGCAGGCAGTTCACGCACGTGTAGGTCCAGAAGTCGACCAGGACGACTCTGCCGCGCAGCTCGCGCATCGTCAGCGGTCTGCCGTCGGCCGTGTTGAACCACCGCTGCGTGTCGGTGAAGTCGGGTGCGCGACCGTAGTCCTTCAGGTGCAGGCGGCCGGTCGCTTCGTGCGCGGGCGGCGCGGCGTCGACGGCCGCTGCGAGCTTCGAGTCCGAACTCCCGCGGATGTCGGCGAGCGCGTTGCGCGCCGCGCCCGTCTTCTCCAGCCCCTCAGTCGGTGTGACGAGGAAGGCCGGCAGGTCCTTCGCGATCGCGCTCTGGAAGCGCAGGTCGTAGTCGTTGAGCATCGCGAGCGCGACGAGCGCCATCACCGTGCCCATCGCCATCTGCAACGCGCCGCCGCGCTTTGCCAGCGGCGCGGTGAGCCGACGCCCGCCCAGCATCAGCAGGTACAGCACGAGCGCCGAGCCGATCCCGTATGCGAGCGCAACCGCGAGCCGGCCGGCAGTGAACGGCTGCGAGGCCGAGACGGTGATGACGCCCGCGAGGATCGGGCCGGCGCAGGGCGCGTACACGAGGCCGAGCGAGGCGCCGACGAGCAAGCCGGAGCGGAAGCCGTCGCCGGTCGTGCTCGCAGGACGCGCTCCGAGCCGAGCTGCCAGCGTGCTCAGCCGGCCCTCGACGCGAGCCGCCAGCGGCGGCACCAGCAGCGCGACGCCGAACAGCAGCAACACGACGATCGCGAGCGTGCGCAGCAGCGTGTCCGGGAGGCCGATCGCGTCGAGCACGTAGACAAGCGCGACCGTCGCGAACGTGAACGAGGCGGTCAGGCCGATCACGATCCCGAGCGGGCGGCGGCGTCCGCCCGTCGCGCCGGCGCCGAGCGCGATCGGCAGCACCGGCAGCACGCACGGCGAGACCGCCGTGCCTGCGCCGGCGAGGAAGCCGAAGAGGATCAGCAGCGCCACGCGATCACCATCTCACGGAGGGATTACGTGCGCGTGAACGCGCCGCATGCGATCCGAGCACTGCACCTTTCGCCTCGCATACCGAGGCAAGCGGTGCAGTGCTCTGGGGATTCGCGCCTCAGGCGCGCTTGAACTGAGCGATCGCGATGCCCAGCATCGCGATCGCGAACGCGACCACCACGCCGACCTGCACGGCGATCGGGACCTGCCAGCCGAACCACGTGATCCCCGGCAGCAGCGCCGCCGTCGCGGCGGGCGTGAGGTCGAGGTGGTCGAAGACGGCGGTGCGGATCGGGTTCACCGCGTACGTGAGCGGGTCGAGGCGGTTCAGCACGGCCAGCCAGTGCGGCAGGCCGGTCAGCGGAAACAGCGCGCCGGACAAGAACAGCAGCGGCATCACGACCATCTGCATCAGCGCCATGAACGCCTGCATCTGGCTGATCTGCACCGCTGCCATCACCCCGAATGCGGTGATCATGAACGCGAGCAGCAGCTGCAGCGCGAGCACCTCGACGATCATGGACGCCGAGTACGGCACGTGCACGAGCGGCGCGAGCGCCATCACGAGCACGCCTTGGAAGCCCGCGACGGTCGCGCCGCCGAAGCACTTGCCGAGCACGATCGAGCCGCGCCGCACGGGCGCGACGAGCATCTCGCGCAGAAAGCCGTACTCGCGGTCCCATACGACGGAGGCGGCGCTGAACATGGCGGTGAACAGCACCGCCATCGCCAGCACGCCGGGGAACATGAACGTGCGCAGGTCGATGCCCTCGGTCCCCCCGGAGGCGAGGTTCGCGAGCCCGCCGCCGAGCACGAACAGGAAGATCAGCGGCTGCAAGAGCGAGGTGACGATGCGCAGGCGGTCGCGCCAGAAGCGGATCAGCTCGCGCTGCCAGACGACCTTCACTCCGCGGAGATCGGCGCGCCAGCCGCCGGGCGGCACGACGACGCGGACGGGCGGCGCGGCCGCGGGGCGAGTCTCGGTGGTCGCCATCAGTGCCGCCCCGCCATCATCCGCATCATCGGGTCCGGACCGCTCGACGCCTCCGCGTCGCGGATCGTCGTGCCGGTGTAGGACATGAACACATCGTCCAGCGACGGCCGCGCGACGGAGACGCCCTTGATCGGGACGCCCAGCCCGGCGAACAGCCGCGGGACGAACTCCTCCCCCGCCTCGACCGCCACCGTCACGTGCCCCTCGGCGATCGTCGCCTCCAGCCCGAAGCGCTCGCGCAGCGCGTCGATCGCCGCGTCGACGTCGTCGACCTGCAGCTGTACGCGGTCCTTGCCGACGCTCGCCTTCAGCGCCGCCGGCGTGTCGAGCGCGATGATCTCGCCCTGGTCCATGATCGCGATGCGGTCGGCGTGCTCGGCCTCGTCCATGTAGTGGGTCGTGACGAAGATCGTGATGTCCTCCTGCGCTTTGAGCTCCTCGATGTAGCCCCAGATCGAGCTGCGCGTCTGGGGGTCGAGCCCGACGGTCGGCTCGTCGAGGAACAGGACGCGGGGAGCGTGGAGCAGGCCGCGGGCGATCTCCAGGCGGCGCTTCATGCCGCCCGAGTAGGTCTGCACGAGCGACCCGCGCCGCTCCCACAGCCCCACCATCTCCAGCACGAGCCGCATGCGCTCAGGCACGACCGCCTTCGGGACGCCATACAGCTCAGCGTGGAACTTGAGGTTCTGCTCGGCGGTCAGGTAACCGTCGAGCGTCGGGTCCTGGAACACGAGCCCGATGTTGCGGCGCACGTCGTCGCGCTCGCTCACCACGTCGTGGCCGGCGACCCTCGCGCTGCCGGCGTCCGGTCTCAGCAGCGTGCACAGCATCGAGATCGTCGTCGACTTGCCGGCGCCGTTGGGGCCGAGAAAGCCGAACGTCTCGCCGGCGAGGACGTCGAGGTCGATGCCCCGCACCGCCTCGACGTCGCCGAAGCGCTTCACCAGTCCGCGGACCTCGACGGCCAGATCGGACTCGCTCACGCGTCCTCGCCCTCGTCGCCGTCGCCGGTCGCGAGGATGCCGTACAAGTCGCGGCGCAGCCCCACGAGCAGTCTGCGCGCCTGCGCGCGCTGGGACTCGCTGCCCGTCTGCATGACTTGTGCCGCCGCGATCATCACCTCTTTCGCAACCTTCATGATGGCGCGTGCGTCGTCGCCGATGTCGCCGGCCAGCTCGTCCCAGGGCGCGGGCTGGTCCGCCGGTCGCTGCTCGACGAGTCTGCGGCCCGCGTCGGTGAGTTGCAGCAATCTGCGCCCGTCGACCTCCTCGGAGCGGATCAAGCCCTCGTCCTCCAGCAACTGCAGGGCGGGGTAGATCGATCCGGCGCTCGGGCGCCAGGCCCCGCCGCTGCGCTCCTCGAGCTCCTGCATGATCGCGTAGCCGTTGCGCGGCTCCTCGGCGAGCAACAGCAGCACGGCCGTGCGGACGTCGCCGCGACGCGCGCGTCCTCGCCCGCGTCCTCCGCGGAAGCCGCCGGCGCCGAACGGGGGTCCGCCCCAGCCGCCGTGGCGCTCGTGTGCGCGGTGCGCACCGGATTGGAAGGAGCCGCGGCCGCACGGGCCGCCGCCATGGTGCGTCATGCGATGCATGTCGCCTCCTCAGCTTGAAGTATCTCGATGCGTAAAGATATATCGCGATATGTATTGCGATGCAAGGCCGGTGCCGCGCAGGCGCACCGGAAAAGACGAACGCCCCGGGGGTTTGGGGCGCCCGGAGCGTTCGCACGACCCTGCGCGAGATCACTGCACGCGAGGGAAAAGCCGACACCTTCGCCCCTGCCTGCCATAGCCGGCGCGGTGAGGGGGATTCACGCGCCGGCGAGGCTGGGTGCCAAGAAGCCGGAAGCCGGACTATAGCCAGAAAACCATCTGGCGGTGGAGATTTACCGTCAGCAGACGGTGGCTGAACCGTCATCGGTGGTGAAGGTTTCGCGGTACGGATGCGGACCGCCGCTTCACCACAGCTCGTCGCCTTCGGGCGCACGGTGCGCAAGGCGCGTCGCGACCGCGATCTCTCACAAGAGGCGCTCGCCGACGAGGCAGGCCTGAGCGCGAAGCACATCGGCGAGATCGAGCGCGCCAACAAGGACCCGCGTCTGTCCACGGTGCTCAAGATCGCGAGAGCGCTCGAGCTGCGCTCCGGCGAGCTGTTCACCGAGTTCGACGAGCGACTCGACGCCTAGCGCGACGCGCTGGGATGCGTGCTCTGACACGAACCGGCGCATCCGCTTGCGTGGTATGCGAACATATGTTCGTGTTGTTCGAACAGCGGGATATGTGCCGATGACGGGAAGACGGTTCACGCAGCCCGCGCCCGAGCTGCTCGTGCTGGCCGGAGCGATCCGGCATCTGCGGCGCGAGCGAGAGTTGTCGCAGGAGGCACTCGCCTTCGCGGCGGACATCCATCCCAAGCACCTGAGCGAGATTGAGCGGGCCAACAAGGATCCGCGCTCGACGACGGTTGCACGCCTCGCCGAGGCGTTGGGTGTCTCGGTCGCCGAGCTTTACGAAGACCGCGACCGCCGCTCGAAAGCGGCTTGACGCTGGAGCGCAGGCGCGTGCGCCTGCGCTCTAGCGCGCGGTTCCCTCCAGCGGCAGCCACACGTGGAAGGTGGTGCCCTGCGCGCCGGTGTCGAAGCCGAGCGTGCCGGTGTGGCGCTCCTCGACGACGCGGCGTGCCGTGTCGAGCCCCAGGCCGGTCCCCCGGCCGGCCTCCTTCGTCGTGAAGAACGGCTCCAGCACCCGCGGGCGCACGTCCTCGGGAATGCCCGGCCCGTCGTCGGCGACGTCGACGAGGACGCACGGACCGTCGCGCGTCGTGCGGATCGTGATGGTCCCCGACTCGCGCTCGGCGAGCGCATCGATCGCGTTGTCCAGCAGGTTCGTCCACACCTGGTTGAGCTCCGAGCCGTGGACGGTCAGCTTCGGCAGCGTGCGGTCGTAATCGCGCACGACCTTCAGCTTCGTCTTCTTCAGCTTGTGGCCGAGCACGACGAGCGTTGTCTCCAGCCCTTCGTGCACGTCCACCTCGACGAGCCCGCCGCGGTCCATGTAGGCGTAGGACTTGACCGCGCCGACGAGCGCGCTCATGCGCTCCGTCGAGTCTTTGAGCTCCTGCGCGAGCGTGCGCGCGGTGAGCGAGGCCGCGACCCAGCGCAGCGCCTGGTCGGTGGCCGGGCCGGCAAGCCGCGCGACCTCCGCCAGCCACGCGTCGTCGACGCGAGCGCGCGCCAGCGGCTCCGCCAGTCTCCACGCATCCCCGACGCCGAGCGCCTCGAGGCGGTCGAGCATCGCGTCCTCCTCGTCGGCGGCGTCGAGCGCGTCCAACGCCGTGCACGTCTCCGCGCGGGTGAGCGCTTCGCGCTGCAGCGCCAGCAGCTTCTCCGCGTCCTCGCGCTCGACACCCGCCTCGACGAACGCGTCGAGCGCCTTCGCGATCGCCTTGATCGCCTCGATCAGATCGCTCGCGGCGCGGTTCGCCGCCGCGGCGGGGTTGTTCAGCTCGTGCGCGAGCCCGGCCGCCATGGTGCCGAGCGCGGCGAGCCGCTCGCGGTGCTGCTCGCGGGCGGTCAGGCGGCTCATCACCGGTCCGACGCGCTGCATCACGCGGCGGTGGATCGTGCGGTCGGCGAGCGCGAGCTCGACGAAGCGCTCCGACGGGATCGCCGCGACGCGGCAGGCCGTGCGGGCGCGCACCGTGATGCCAAGCGGGTCGCCCGTGAGCGCGGCGATCGCACCGATCCACGTCGGCGCCTCCTGGTGGCCGATCTGCTCGCTGCGCCCGTCGGCGAGCACGAGCGTCTCGATCGTCCCCTCCAGCAGCAGCCACAACGCGCGCGCGGGCTCGTCCTGCTCGACGAGCACCTTGCCGGGCTCCAGCTGCTTGATCGTCGCGGCCTGCGCCCACACGGCGAGCGCAGCGTCGTCAAGCCCCTCGAACAGCGTCAGCTCGCGCAGCTCCTCGACGCTCGGCCGGTCGGCGGTCGCGCTCATGCCTCGGCCAGGTACTCATGGATCAGCGACACCGCCATCGAGCCCTCCCCCACCGCGCTCGCGACGCGCTTGATCGAGCGCGCGCGCACGTCGCCGGCGACGAACACGCCCGGCACGCTCGACTCCAGCACGTACGGGTCGCGTCTGAGCGGCCAGCCGGCCTGCTGCGCGTCGGCGCCGGCGAGGATGAAGCCGCGCTCGTCGCGCGCGACGACGCCATGCAGCCAGTCCGTGCGCGGCGCCGCGCCGATGAAGACGAAGCAGGCGTCGGCCTGCTCGATGGCCTCCGCGCCGTCCTTGTCGCGGATCGTCAGCGCGGACAGATGCCCATCTTCGCCATGCGCCGCGACCGCCTCGCTGCGCGTGCGCACCTCGACGTTCTCCAGCCCCGCGATCTGCTCGATCAGGTACTGCGACATCGACGCCTCCAGCCCGGCGCCGCGCACGAGCATCGTCACGCGCGCGGCCCAGCCGGAGAAGTACACGGCCGCCTGCCCGGCCGAGTTGGCGCCGCCGATCACGACGACGTGCTGGTCCTTGCAGGCGCGCGCCTCCGTCAGCGCGGCGCCGTAGTAGATCCCCGCACCGGTGAGGTCGTCGAAGCCCGGCGCCGTCAGCTTGCGGTAGGAGACGCCGGAGGCGATCAGCACCGTGTTCGCGGACAGCGTCCCGCCGCCGGTCAGCTCGACGAGCCGGCCCGCGCCCTCGACGCGCAGCGCGGCGGCGTCCTGCACGGTCAGCAGCTCGGCGCCGAGGCGGCGCGCCTGGTCGGTCGCGCGGCGCGCGAGATCCGAGCCCGAGAGGCCGGCCGGGAAGCCCAGATAGTTCTCGATGCGGCTCGACATGCCGGCCTGCCCGCCGGGCGCCTCGCGCTCGACCATCACCGTGCGCAGGCCCTCGCTCGCGCCGTAGACCGCGGCCGCCAGCCCGGCCGGGCCGCCGCCGACGATCACGAGGTCGTAGTGCTCGGCGCTCGGCTGCGCGGCGACGCCGAGCCGCTCCGCCAGCTCCAGGACGCTCGGCCGCTCCAGCACGGAGCCGTCCTCCAGCAGCGCGACCGGCAGGCCCGTCTCCTCCACGCCCGCGACCGCGAGCAGCTCGCGCGCCTCGCCGTCGCGCTCGACGTCGAGCCAGCGCGCCGGTACGCGGTTGCGCGCGAGGAAGTCGCGCAGCTCGTGCGAGTCGCGGCTGAAGCGGTGCCCGACGAGCCGCACGCCGCCGGCCTCGACCGCCGCGCCCGCCTCCCACGTCGTCAGCAGGTCCTCGACGACCGGGAACAGCTGCTCCTCCGGCGGGTCCCATGGCTTCAGCAGGTAGTAGTCGAGCGCGACCTCGTTGATCGCCTGGATCGCCGCCTCGGTGTCGGCATAGGCCGTCAGCAGCACGCGCTTGGCGCCCGGCACGAGCTTGCGCGCCTGCACGAGGTACTCCGTCCCGGACATGCCGGGCATGCGCTGGTCGGCGACAAGCAGCGCAACCTGATCGCCGCGCGCGACGAGCTCTCTGAGGACGCTGAGCGCCTCCTCGCCGGAGTTGGCGCGCACGATCCGGTAGCCCTCTCCGAAGCCGCGCCGCAGGTCGCGCGCGACGGCCGCGAGCACGGCCGGCTCGTCGTCGACCGCGACGATCGCGGGGCGGCGGCGGCGCGCCTCGCGCTGCTCGGGCGCGGCAGCGGGGTCCGTCGCGGTGGACATGGGATCGAACCTAGCGCAGTCGTCCAGCGGCGCTAGGCTCCGCCCGTGCACCTGCCGTTCGCCGCGGCGGCCGAGGGCGACCTCGCCGGCGTCCTGCTCGACCTGTTCGTCATCCTGCTCGCGGCCAAGCTCGGCGACGAGCTGTTCAAGCGGCTCGGGCAGCCGGGGATCGTCGGCGAGATCCTCGCCGGCGTGCTGATCGGCCCGTCGGTGCTCGGGTGGGTCGCGCCCGACGAGGTCTTCCAGGTGTTCGCCGAGCTGGGCGTCGTGTTCCTGCTGTTCTGGGTCGGGCTGGAGACGAGACTGTCGGACATGCGCGCGGTCGGGGCGTCGGCGACGACAGTCGGCGTGCTCGGCGTCGTGTTCCCGTTCGCGGGCGGAGTCGCGCTCGGCTTCGCGCTCGGCGACGGCAGCGCCGAGGCGATCTTCCTCGGCGTCGCGTTGACGGCCACGAGCGTCGGGATCACGTCAGCGGTGCTGATCGAGCTGGGCGTCGTGAGAACCGCCGCGGCGCGCACGATCCTCGGCGCCGCCGTGATCGACGACGTGCTCGCGCTGCTGCTGCTCGCGGTCGCGACCGGGCTCGCCGACAACGGCTCGCTCGACGTCGGCGACCTCGGGCTCGTGGTCGGCATCTCGCTCGCGTTCGTCGCCTTCTTCGCGTTGGTCGGCACGCGCGTCACGCAGCGCTGGCCGCGCCTGCTGCACGCGCCGCGCTTCTCAGAGTCCCCCCTGCTGCCGGCGGTGCTCGTCTGCCTCGGGCTCGCAGCGCTCGCCGCCGAGGTGGGACTGGCGGCGGTGATCGGCGCGTTCCTGGCCGGGATGATCATCGCCGAGACGCGCGAGCAGCATCCGATCGAGCGCGAGGTCGCGCCGCTGTACGCGTTCTTCCCGCCGTTCTTCTTCGCCTTCATCGGCGCCGAGCTCGACCTCGGTGCGCTCGCCGGCGGCGGCGCGCTGGCGCTGTTCGCGGGGCTCACCGCGCTGGCGATCGTGACGAAGTACCTCGGCGCCTGGTTCGGCGCGAGGGCGCTGCCCTTCCGCGAGCGGCGCGTCGTCGCGATCGGGATGATCCCGCGCGGCGAGGTGGGGATCATCGTCGCGGGGATCGGCGCGAGCGCAGGCGTCATCGGCGATGAGCGCTTCGCCGTGATCGTCGCGATGTCGGTCGCGACGACGCTGCTCGCGCCGCCATTGCTGCGACGTGTGCTCAATGTCGATTCCGCCGCGTCCCGTTCGTCGTAGGGGTAGAAACCGGACCGCGAGGTCCCCGACGAAGGAGCAGCCGATGCGCTTCATGGTGATGGTCAAGGCGACGCAGGACAGCGAGCAGGGCGTGATGCCGAGCGAGGAGCTGCTCGCGGCAATGGGCAGATTCAACGAGGAGCTCGCGCAGGCCGGCGTGATGCTGGCGGGCGAGGGCCTGCAGCCCAGCTCGAAGGGGGCGCGCGTGCGCTTCGACGGCGCCTCGCGCGCGGTCGTGGACGGGCCGTTCGCGGAGACGAAGGAGCTCGTCGCCGGCTTCTGGATCTGGCAGTGCAAGTCGCTCGACGAGGCGATCGAGTGGGTCAAGCGCTGCCCGAACCCGATGCCGGGCGAGTCGGAGATCGAGATCCGCCAGATCTTCGAGGCGGAGGACTTCGGCGAGGAGTTCACGCCGGAGCTGCGCGAGCAGGAGGAGCGGATCCGCGCCCAGATCGAGGATCGCTGATGTCCGCGCCGGCGGACAGCGACCTGCGGCGCACGATCGACGCCGTCTGGCGGATCGAGGCGCCGCGGCTGATCGCCGGCCTGACGCGGATGGTGCGCGACGTCGGGCTGGCCGAGGACCTCGCGCAGGACGCGCTCGTCGTCGCGCTGGAGAAGTGGCCGCAGTCGGGCGTCCCGGAGAACCCGGGCGCCTGGCTGATGGCGACCGCCAAGCACCGCGCGATCGACCTGTTCCGCCGCGGCGAGACGCTGCAGGCCAAGCAGGAGCAGATCGCGCACGAGCTGGAGTCCGGCATGGAAGCCGACCCGACGGCGGAGGCGGCGGCTGCGGCGCAGGCGGGCGAGGACCTGCTCGGCCTGATCTTCATGTGCTGCCATCCCGTGCTCGCGATCGAGGCGCGCGTGGCCTTGACGCTGCGATTGCTGGGTGGCTTGACGAGCGACGAGATCGCGCGCGCGTTCCTGACGCCGAGAGCCACCGTGCAACAGCGGATCGTGCGCGCGAAGAAGACCTTGTCCGCCGCGAGAGTGCCGTTCGAGGTGCCGGCCGGGGAGGAGCTGGCCGAGCGGCTGCCGGCGGTGCTCGGCGTGATCTACCTCGTCTTCAACGAGGGCTACTCGGCGACAGCGGGCTCGAATTGGACGCGGCCGGAGCTGTGCGAGGACGCGCTGCGGCTCGGGCGCATGCTCGCCGAGCTGATGCCGCGCGAGTCGGAGGTGCACGGCCTGGCGGCGCTCATGGAGCTGCAGACATCGCGACTGCGTGCGCGCCGCGCCGCGGACGGGCGGCCGGTGCTGCTGAACGACCAGGACCGCTCGCGCTGGGACCTGCTGCTGATCGGGCGGGGGCTGCGCGCGTTGGATCGCGCGGAGGAGCTGGCGGGCGGCGGGCTGGGCCCGTATGCGCTGCAGGCGGCGATCGCAGCCTGCCACGCGCGGGCGCGCGTGGCAGCCGACACCGACTGGGAGCGGATCGTCGCGTTGTACGACGCGCTGGCCGCGTTGACCGGCTCGCCGGTGGTGGAGCTGAACCGCGCGGTGGCCGTCGCGATGGCGTTTGGGGCGGCGGCGGGACTGGAGCTGGTCGACGCGCTGGCGGGCGAACGCGCGCTGGCGGGTTATCACCTGCTTCCCGCGGTTCGGGCCGACCTGCTGGAGAGACTCGGCCGCCGCGAGGAGGCGTTTGCCGAGCTGACGCGCGCGGCCGGGATGACGGACAACGAGCAGGAACGCCTCCTGATGCTGGAGCGGGCGGCGAAATTGGCGACGCGAGAGGAGCAGCGATGAGCGGGCGGGTGAAGGTCGACATCTCGGTGTCGCTCGACGGGTATGTCGCCGGGCCGGATGACGGCCCCGAGCAGCCGCTCGGCCGCGGCGGCGAGGCGCTGCACGAGTGGGTGACGGCGACGCAGAGCTGGCGCGAGATGCACGGCTACGAGGGCGGCACGAGCGGTGTCGACTCGGACATGCTGACGGAGGCGTTCACGGGCGTCGGCGCGATCGTGATGGGCCGCCGCATGTTCGACCTCGGCGAGCCGTACTGGGGCGAGGAGCCGCCGTTCCGCAAGCCGGTGTTCGTGGTGACGCACGAGCCGCGCGAGGCGCTGGTGCGCGGGGACACGACGTTCGTGTTCGTGACCGGCGGCCCGGAGGGCGCCGTCGACATGGCTCGCGAAGCGGCGGGCGACGGCGACGTGTCGATCGCCGGCGGCGCGGACGTGATCCGGCAGCTGCTGCGGGCCGGCGCGGTCGACGAGCTGACGCTGCACGTCGTGCCGGTGCTGCTGGGCGGCGGCGCCTCGCTGTTCGAGGGCGTCGGGCCGGAGGTGCGCTTCGAGCAGGTGCGTGCCGTCGTCGGAAACGGCGTCACGCACCTGCTGCTGCGCGTAGTGCGTTAGAGGCTTCCGAGCTCGCCGGTGATCTCGCTGACGCTGGCTTTGGCGTCGCCGAACAGCATGGCGGTCTTGGGGTCGTAGAAGAGGGGGTTGTCGATGCCGGCGAACCCGCTGCTCATGCTGCGTTTGAGGACGATGACGGACTGGGATTTGTCGACCTCGAGGATCGGCATCCCGTAGATCGGCGAGCCGGGGTCGTTGTTGGCGGCCGGGTTGGTGACGTCATTGGCGCCGATGATCAAGCTGACGTCGGTGCGGCCGAACTCGGGGTTGATGTCATCCATCTCCTTGAGCTGGTCATACGGCACGTCCGCCTCGGCCAAGAGCACGTTCATGTGGCCGGGCATGCGGCCGGCGACGGGGTGGATCGCGTACTTGACCTCGACGCCTTTTCTCTCCAGCGCGAGGGCCATCTCGCGCACCGCGTGCTGGGCCTGCGCGACCGCCATCCCGTACCCGGGCACGATCACGACCTGACGCGCGTAGGCGAGCTGGATCGCCGCGTCCTGCGCACTGGTCGAGCGCGCGGTCCCGCCGGCACCGGCGCCGGCGCTGGCGCCGGCGGGGGCGGCGTCACCGCCACCGAACCCGCCCGCGATGATGCTCGGCACGCTGCGGTTCATCGCGACCGCCATCAGATTCGTCAAGATCGAACCCGACGCGCCGACGATCGTGCCCGCCACGATCAACGCGAAGTTGTTGAGCGCGATACCCGTCGCCGCCGCCGACAGACCCGTAAACGCGTTCAACAACGAGATCACGACCGGCATGTCCGCCCCACCAATCGGCAACACGACCATGTTCCCGAGAATCCCCGCCGCGACCAAGATCCCGAGGATGAAGAGGGCCTGCGAATGCGTGCCGGCCGCGATCGCGATCGCCGACCCGACGCAAATGATGAGGAGCACGAGGTTGATCAGCTGCTGGCCCGGCAGCTTGATCGGCCGACCCGGCAAAATCTCCTGCAACTTCCCGAACGCGATGTTCGAACCCCAGAAGCTGATGCTGCCGATGATCGCCGCAAACAACGACGCGATCATGCTCTTCGTGTACCAGTCCTCGCCGGCACCGGGGAAGTGACGACGAAACTCCGCCCACGCAATAAGGGCGACCGCGCCACCGCCGACCCCGTTGAACAGCGCCACCATCTGCGGCATCGCCGTCATCTTCACCTGCAACGCGCTCGGGATGCCGACCGCAGTGCCGATGATCACGCCAACCGCGATCAGAATCGCCGTGTGACCGTTCGGAACAACCCCCTCCTGCAGCAGCGTCGCGACGAACGCGACCAACATCCCGACCGCAGCGATTCTGTTCCCGCGCACCGCCGTCTGCGGACCCGCCAACCCCCGCAGACCGACGATGAACAAAATCACCGCAAGGATGTACAACGAGTCGATGAAGTTCTGATCCTGCAAAAAGCTGGACGCCAACGGCACGCTCGTCAGGACGCTCACGACTTGGCCTCCGCATCCGTCTTGGCCGGCACCGGCTTTCTCTTGAACATCCCCAACATCCGGTCGGTCACCAAGAACCCGCCGATCACGTTGATCGTCCCGAACGCGATCGCGACCACCAAAATGATCTGACCGAGCACGTCGTCGGCGCCGACGGCCTCACCGATCACAAGCAGCCCGCCGAGCAGCACGATCCCGTGAATCGCGTTCGTGCCCGACATCAACGGCGTATGCAACGTATTCGGCACCTTGCTGATGACCTCGAACCCAACGAAGGCCGCCAACACCAGAACGCCGATCTGCGTCACCAAATCCATGACAAGCCCTTCCTATGCCGACGCGCCGGCCGACGCGGCCGCCTTGGCGCCCTCGTGAACAATCTCGCCACCACGCGTCACACACGCACCCGCAATGACCTCATCCTCGAAGTCGAGCTTCAAGGCACCATCCTCGACCATCAACCCCAGCAGCGCCTCGATATTCCGCGCATACAACTGGCTGGCGTGCTCCGCCATCGTGCTCGGCACGTTGAGCGGCGCCATGATCTTCACGTCATGCCGAACCACCGTCTCACCCGGCTCTGAGAGCTCACAGTTCCCGCCCGCCTCACCCGCGAGATCCACCACAACGGAGCCCGGCTTCATCCGCTTCACCGCATCCTCGGTCACGAGAATCGGCGCACGACGACCGGGCACGAGCGCCGTCGTGATCACGACGTCGACCTTCCCGATCGCCTCCGCCATCAACTCCTGCTGGCGCGCCTGCTGCTCCGGTGTGAGCTCCTTCGCGTACCCGCCCTCACCCTCCAGGTCCCCGCCAAGGTCGAACTCCAAGAACGTCGCCCCCAACGACTCCACCTGCTCCTTCACCGCCGCACGCACATCAAAGCCCTGCACAACCGCACCCAAACGGCGCGCGGTCGCGATCGCCTGCAACCCCGCGACGCCGGCCCCGAGCACCAACACCGTCGCCGGCCGAATCGTCCCCGCCGCCGTCATCAACATCGGATAGAAGCGACCCATCTCCTGCGCGCCCATCAACGCCGCGCGATACCCAGCGATGTTCGACTGCGACGAGAGCGCATCCATCGACTGCGCACGCGAAATCCGCGGCACCGCCTCCAACGCAAACCCAGTCGCCCCGGAGGCCGCGAGCGCGCGCACGCCCTCCGCGTTCGTCAACGGCTGCAAAAACCCGATCAACGTCGAGTCGCTGCCCAACCGCACGACCTCCTCCGCCGACGGGGGCGCAACCTTCACGACCACGTCCGACTGCCAGACCCCGGCGACGTCGTCGGTCAACGACGCCCCGGCCTCCTCGAACGCCGCGTCGGGGATCATCGCCCCGTCGCCGGCGCCACGCTGGATCACGACCTGGTGCTCAGCACCCACAAGCTTTCTCACGACCTCCGGCACGAGCGCCACACGCTGCTCGCCCTCGGCGGTCTCCTTAGGAACTCCGATTCTCATGGTCGGGAATCCTCTCAGCCTTGGCGGCTCGACGGCGTCAGACTCCCATTTGCATGACGAGCCCCGTCCGCAACCAGCGCCCGGTGCGGTGCGCGTCGTAGTCGTCGGCGGGGGGATCCTCGGCCTCGCAACGGCCCGGCTGCTGGCGCGCGAGAAGCCCGACGCTGAGGTGCTCGTGCTGGAGAAGGAGCCGCAACTGGCACTGCACCAGACCGCCCGCAACTCGGGCGTCGTGCACGCCGGCATCTACTACGCGCCCGGGTCGTTGAAGGCGCGCCTGTGCCGGCGAGGGGTCGCGCTCCTGCGTGCCTACTGCGCAGAGCGCGGCGTCCCGTGTGAGACGTGCGGCAAGCTCGTCGTCGCCCTCGGCCCCGAGGAGCTTCCACGACTCGAGCAGCTCGCCGAGCGCGCGCACGCGAACGGCGTCCCGGGTCTGCGGCGGCTCGACGCGGCGCAGCTGCGCGAGCTCGAGCCGCATGCGGCCGGGATCGCCGCGCTGCACTCGCCCGAGACGGCGATCACCGACTTCCGCGCGGTCGCGCTCGCGCTCGCCGGCGAGCTGCTCGCCCGGGGCGGCGTCGTGCGGACCGGCGCGGAGGTCGTGCGCGTGCAGAGCGGCGGAGCACGCGGTGGCGCCGTCGTGGAGCTTGCGGACGGCGAGGCGCTGCGCGCCGACCGCGCGATCGTCTGCGCCGGCCTGTACGCCGACCGCCTCGCGCGCCGCTCCGGCGAGGACCCCGCCCCGCGCATCGTGCCGTTTCGCGGCGAGTACTGGGAGCTTGTGCCGGAGCGCCGAACGCTTGTGAACGGGCTGATCTATCCGGTGCCGGATCCCGCGCTGCCGTTCCTCGGCGTGCATCTCACGCGCACGATCGACGGCCGGGTGCTGATCGGTCCCAACGCGGTCCTGGCGCTCGCGCGCGAGGGCTACCGGCGCGGCATGCTGCGCCCCCGCGACCTCGCGGAGACGCTCGCCTGGCCCGGCACGCGGCAGCTGATGCGCGGGCACTGGCGTGCGGGCGCGGCCGAGCTGCGCCGCTCGCTGTCGAAGCGCACGTTCGTGGCTGAGGCCCGGCGCTACGTGCCGGCGCTGACGACCGGCGACGCCGTGCGGGCGAGCGCGGGCGTGCGCGCCCAGGCGGTCGACCGCGACGGCGCGCTCGTCGACGACTTCCGCATCGGCGGCGACGCGCGCGTGACGTGGGTCCGCAACGCGCCGTCCCCCGCCGCGACATCGTCACTCGCGATCGCGGAGGAGATCGTCGGTCAGCGCATGTGAGCCGCGAGGTTTGCGACGCGTCAGAGCAGGTACACGGCGGCCATGCGATCGCTCTCACCGATCCAGACCGCCGCCCGCCTCGTCGGCATCGCGTTCCTCGTCGTCGGCATCGCCGGGTTCATCCCGGGCATCACGACGCACCTGTACGGAGGGCTCGACTTCGCCGGCCACGACGGCGGCGCCGAGCTGCTCGGGATCTTCCAGGTCAGCGTCCTGCACAACATCGTCCACCTGCTGTACGGCGTCGCCGGCCTCGCGCTCTCGCGCACCTGGCCGGGCGCGCGCACGTTCCTCGTCGTCGGCGGCGCGATCTACCTCGTGCTGTGGCTCTACGGCCTGGTGATCGACCGCGACAGCGGCGCGAACTTCGTGCCGGTGAACTCGGCCGACAACTGGCTGCACTTCCTGCTCGGCGCCGGGATGGTCGTGCTCGGGCTCGTGCTCGGGCGCGAACGCGCGCCGGGAACCGCAGGCGCGCCGGGCGCCTACTGATCTGCGAGCGCCGCCCGCGGCGTGCTGCCCTCCTGCGCGCGGTCCTCCTGCGCGCCGCGCCCCGCCACGCCCGCCTACAATGGGCCACCGGTCCCCGGGGGACTGGTGTATCGGTAACACGGCGGTCTCCAAAACCGCAACGCCAGGTTCGATTCCTGGGTCCCCCGCTTAGGTGGTTTGGCGGATTGCTCGGTGTGGCGGGCGATCCCGGGCTCTCGGCGGATCGACAGCGATCCGCATGGATCCGCTCGGATCCGCTCCTACACGGAGGTTTCGGTCCCTGGAACTGTCCCTGCGGATCGAGCCTCGCCCCGGAGTCGCGGGGCTCCGAATCTCGCCTCCTGTGAACAAGGGCCCGCTGGTCGGCGCTTCGGTGCCTTGGGTTGCGGGGAGCGGCGCAGCATCTTGGCGCCCGGTCAAGATCGCGGTGTTCGATCACGCGCTTCTGCGCGTCGCCTCCACTCGTCGATTCGAGCGATTGTCCGGTCGCCCCAACTCTGAAGGCGCTCGTCGAAGCTCTGATGGGTCCTTGCGGTACCTAGAGCGATGTCGAGTCCGAGCAGCCGGAGATGGTCGACGATCCGGACCTGCACCCCTTCGGGCTCGCCGTGGGCGGTGTAGACGCGATAGTCCACCACGGTGCCGCGCCTGACACATAGGGTCTCCTCAAGAGGACTGAGGATGGAGTAGGCAAGGTTGTCGAGGTCCTTGCCTTTCAGCGATTGACCTCGTACGGCGATGTCTAGTCCCGTGAAGCCGCTGAACGGCAGACCTGGCATGTCAGAACCCAGCCGTGCCAGCTCGGCGTTCAACTCTCCCGTCCATACTTGAGAACTACCCGGCCCCTGTCCCGGGAGCGGCAATAGGAACGCGGCGCCAGACTTCCGTCGAGCGTTCCAATGAATGCGATGAACTGGCAGGAGCCGGTGCACTGCCCGGGTTGCAGCCGGCAACGGTCCGGGGCGATCGATGTCGGCGAGTACCCCATCGAGCAGCCGTTTGTGCTCGCGGTGTCGAATTTGCGCCAGGAGATGCTCGTCGGGCGGTTGAGGGCCGTTATCGCGCACGCGTCGGAGGTTCTGAAGCTCGACCTCCTCCCTAAGCGTCCAAGTGCGGCGCCAGGGGGATTCCCCGCGTCTTAGCACTGCCATGCGGAACGCCTTGTCGTATCGAGCTGTGTAGTCCGCCACGGGCTCGATCTCGATGAAGACGCTTGCCTCAACGCGTCGATTCTGGCCGGGGTCGTATCCATCCATCATTGGATGAGCGAGTGGATCCTGACGGACAAGCAAGTGCTCGACTCGGCGGTCGTTGTCGTAGGCGATGCCCTCAAGGCCATCGAGATACGCCTTGGCCACAGGCGCGAGGGACGGTTGATTGGGAAGCTCCGGAGCGTGGATGTGGAGCTCGACTGACACTGGCTCTCTGAGAAGTGAGAAACCCTGCGCTGCTGCATCTTCCTGAGCAGCGGCCCGAAACGCCGACAACTGTTCCGGGAACCGCTTTCTCTGAAGCGTGGTCGCCGGCTTGCGAAGGAGCTCGCCGCTCGTGACGAACAACGTCAGAGTGCGCTGCCCTTCGCTGGCCATGGGCCCATGATGCCGATGCTTGCAGGGCGGCGAAGCAGCAACCCGAAGTTGACTTTGCTCGCCTCGGCCTTTAGTTGCAGTGCCAGCAAGGGCACTGCTGCAGGAGCCGACGGCGCAGGACTATCGGTGCGCGTTGCCGCTCATGGTCGCCGGTCGAGCATGTCGTAGACCCCACGCGGCGACATGCCACTGAGTCTCACGATCTCTGTCACGCCGATGCCTGCTCTGCGTGCGAGGGGGATCAGCTCGGCGAGCTCTGCCGACGCATCGCGCTTGGCTTCCATCGCTCTGGTGCGTCGTCTGCCGGCGCGTGCGATGCGGGCGGCGATCTCGTCGCGGTCCATCGCGGGAACGCTAGTGGTCCGTCCGGAGCGTGTGCAGTACTTTAGACAGTACTGCACATCATGATCGGTTCGCGTGGCAGTCGTCGCGCGAAAGAATCGGCCCGGCGGGCGCTGTAACGCCCACCGGGCCATGGACACGGAAGAAAGGACCTTCCATGCCCGAGCCGGACCTTACCCTTGGCCGTCGGATCTCGCATGAGCACATCGCCCTCGGCCGCGCCGTTCGCGAGCTGCGCGCTCGCCGCGGTCTTTCGCAGGAGCAGCTCGGCTTTCGCTGTGACCTGCATCGCAACTACGTCGGTGCGATCGAGCGCGGCGAAATCAACCCCACCTTCCGCGTGCTGCTGAAACTCGAGCGCGGACTGCAGCTGCCCCTCTCAGAGATCACGCAGTGCTACGAACGGCACGAGCACGAGCGGCTGTCCGACCCGCCGGCCGCGGTCGGCTGATCTGTCGGCTCCCGGCCGTACGGTCCGAGGCATGTTGCAGGACAGCGCAAGGGACCTCGTCGAGCTGCTCGAGCAGGCCACGAGCTTGGTCGGGCGGCTCGGAGAGCAACCGGCGGCTCTGCCGGTCGACGAGCGCCCGAGCTTCCTCATCGCTCAGGGCGACAACGACCCGCAACCGATCATCGAGCGGATCGCCGCGGCCGAGCGGCTGACGTTCGTCGTCGGTGCCGGCGCGTCGATGGAGGCGGGGCTGCCCTCGTGGGCGAGTTTGGTGCGCGACGTACTGGCAGCCGTCGCCCCGGTCGACCTGGCTGACGGCGACCGAGCGGCGTGGCTGAGCGCCGTCGAGGAGTCCGGCCTGCTTGGGATGGCGGCGACTGCTCGTGCGCTCGTCAGATCGGACGCGGAGTTCATGAAGCTCGTCGACAGCCACGTCTACCGCGGCAAGGGAGCCGAGCACTTCGAACCCGGTCCGCTGGCACGCGAGATCGCGCTGTGGAAGCAGAGCTATCCCGCGATCGAGATCGCGACCTTCAACTACGACCAGCTGCTGGAGCACGCCCTCGAGGACCTCGGCATGGCAGCTCGGGCGGTGGAGAACGGCGAGCCGCAGCTGGACGACGTCGCCGTCGTGCGCCACCTCCACGGGAAGCTCAGCGGCGTGCCGGCCGACGACGCGGTCGTCCTCACGGAGAGCGACTACGCGCTGTGGGCGGCCGGAAGTTGGCAGGACCGCTTCATGGCCTCAGCGCTCGAAGGCATGTGCGTCTTCGTCGGGCTCTCGTTCACCGACCAGAACCTGCTGCGGTGGATCTACGGCGCCGACGGCACCGACCACGTCGCCGTGCTGAGCCGGCAGAGCGCTCCTCGCCTCTCGCAGCCGGTGCGTGGCGCGCTCGAGCGCGCGACGAGGAGTCGGCTCCAGGCGGCCAACGTGACCGCCTACTGGGCCGACTTCTACGCCGAGCTCGCGCAGCTGCTGCACGAGGCACGTCGGCGGCGCGGGCCGGGCGCTCCACCGCGGCCGTACGCGGAGCGGGCGCAGAAGCGGGCGGTCAAGGGCCGCAGACGCTGCCTGCCGAGCACGAGCCTGGAGGCGCGTCAGCGCAAGATCCGCGAGATCCTCGCCTCGTCGCTGGACGGCGTGCGAGCTGCGGTGCGGGCTGTGGGCGTCGATGTCGACGACACCGCTCTCGGCCTCGGCCTGTGGGGCATCGACTACGAGGGGCGCGCCGTCCTGCTCTGGGCGTCCTCCGATCGCATCCACGTCGATCCTTCGACAGCCAGCGAGGTGCCCCTGGAGTGGGGCTCCGAATGGGTTGCCGTCGAGGCGATCACGAGCGGATCGGTCGTGGAGCGCAACCCCAGCGTCTACGCGAGCCGCTGGAGAAGCGTGCGTGGCATCCCGCTCGTTTGGACCGGTCCGCAGGGACGAGAGCGCCTGCTGGTCGGTGCCGCCACGCTGACGACGACCGAGCCTGCTGGAACGTCGGTGTTCGACCGTGCCGAGGAGCAGGCTCCGGGGATCCGCAAGACGATCGACGTAGCGCTCCATGACCAGCTCGTGCGGCTGTGGGACTAGGACGATGCGTTCCGTCCGACTGCCGTTGTCATGTCATGACATGCGCGTACACTCGAAGCCATGACGAGTCCGCTCGATAGCCGAAACCCGCACGGCATCCGAGTCGCTGCTGATCGCGCGCCGTTGCGTGCCGACGTGAAGGCAGCGTTCGCCAGAGGGTCTCGCAAGGCTGCACGAGAGATCGCGGTTCTCACGAAGCCGCGCTCGGCCGGTAGCGCTCACCGCTCGGCGCGTTCGTAGCACCAGACGACTCTCCAGATAGCCACCGTCGCCGGTCAGCCGGCGAGCGTTAGCCAGGTCCGAACGTCGAGGGACGCGAGCCGTGACGGGCACGCGTCCCGTGATCGGGAATGCTCGGCACGAGGTCGACTGGCGCCGCTTCGCGGACGCTCCCCGTGATCGCTCTCGACATCCTCGCCCGGGATGTCTTCCCGCACCATCGCGAAGACCTCCGGCGACAGCAGACGCATCGCCGAGTTGCAGCTACTCGCCGCGACGTACGAGCTCGGCGATCTCACGTATGCATGCGGCCGCCTCCGCGCTGCCCGTCCCAGCAACCGCCTTCCCGCCTTGCGAATTCCGCCCACTCTCGAATCTCCCTACAGTCACCGGCTTCCAGAGGCGGGTCGCGTGCGTTTGAGGCTCGTCTAAGACACTTGTTTTGCAGGCATTTCGACTCGCACGCATGGTGTACAGCGGGACGCAGATCGTGCGTTCGAGGGGGCTGCGAAAAACAGGGGTCGAACGCAGAATGAAGGGGGTCACGCGCAGATCTGAGGTACTCGAACGCACGAATCGAGGGGTCAAACGCACGCGAATTTCTTGCCGTCACCGCTTGACCGCACCAAGGTCTTCGGGCATGGGCAGCACCGCTCGAATCCGCCGCGAGATCCCTCGGCTCGCGTTCAACCAGCAGGACGCCGCCGCGGCGCTCGGCGTCTCGGTCGACCACTTCGAGCGGCACATCAAGCCCGACCTGCCGATCGTCTACTCGGGCACGCTCAAGCTCTACACGCTCGCCGCGCTCCAGGAGTGGCTTGCGGACAACACGCTGCGGCGCGGCCGTCGTCCGCGTTGACTCGTATGGTCGATCGCATGCCCGAAGCGCAAGGCAAGGACACGAGAACGCGCTACCAGGGCGTCTATGCGCGCCACCGCAAGGGCTGTGCGCTGGTCAACGGCGGCGCGCGCTGCTCGTGCAGACCGGCGTACTGGGGTCGCGCGTGGGATCGCACGACGCAGAAGACGATCAAGACGGCGATGCTGCCGACCGCCGGCGCTGCCAGCAGCGCGCGGAACGCGCTGATCCAGGAGCTGCGACAGGGCGTGACGCCGGCCGGGAGCACGATGTTCGTCGCCGAGGCGGTCAAGCAGTTCCTCGCCGCGTGTCGCAGCGGCGTCGCACTCAACAAGAAAGGCCGGCGCTACAAGCCCTCTGCCATCCGCGATCTCGACGGCTGTCTGATCGGGCACGTGGTGCCAGAACTCGGCACGAAGCGCCTCGGGAACGTCCGGCGCGGCGACGTCCAGCGCCTCGTCGACAGACTCGCGCCGACGCACTCGGGCAGCCGGGTGCGTTCGGTCGTCAACGCGATCCGCTCGCTGTACGCGTGGGCGCAGGACCGCGACCTCGTGGAGCACGACCCGGCTAGCCGCGTGCGGCTACCGGCGGTCGATGCAACGCCGCGCGATCGCGTTGCGACGCCTGCTGAGCTGACGCTGCTGCTGGACGTGCTTCCGCTGAGCGACGCTCCCGTACGCGCTCGCCGCCTACGCGACCGCACGCCGCGCGGAAATCCGTCACGCGCTCGTCGAGGACGTCGACCTCGACCTCACGGTGATCTACCTCGGCGTCGACGAGGAGGGCCGGAAGTCGGCTGCGGCGCGACGGGCGGTGCCGATGCCGCGGCTGCTCGTCCCGCTCGTCAAGCGTGCGCTGCTCGAGCGTGGCAAGCCGGGACCGGCGGAGCTGCTCTGTCCGGGCGCCAAGCCGGGCGGGCGGAACAGCGGAATGCTGTCGTTCGAGGCGCTGCAGGTGCGCGCCGACAAGGTCTGGAGCGCTCACGGCCTCCAGCGCATCACCGCCCACGAGCTGCGCCACACCTGCGCCAGCTGGCTCGACGCCGCCGGGGTCCGCCCACGCGTCGTCTCAGAGCTGATGGGCCACGCCGTCCCGCGCGCCCTGCGTGACGCCGCGCCGATTACGCAGCAGCGGTACACGCACACGCTGCCGGGCGATCTGGAGCGGGCGCGGGAGCTGTTCGACAGCTACCTCAGTTCGGAAGCCCGTCACGCGCGATCACGGACGAGCGACGCTAGCTGATCTCTCACCTTCGCCCGCAGTAGGCGCCGGCCGTCACCGGGATCGAACCTGGGACACCACGATTTTCAGGCACCACGAACGGTGCTGGTCGTATGTGGCGATTTGCAGCAGAGATGTGGCACCGCCGCAGCCCCCTCGGACGGCCGAGATACCCGTAGATACGGATGGTTTGCCGTGGGTTTTGGCCACGAAGAGGCGGCTTGTGGCCATAACCCCAGCCTGAGCCTAGGCGCGGTAGCACCCTGAGCGCTGCACTCGTGCACATGGCGCATGAGGTCTCCGTCCGCGACCTTCGCAACAGCACCGCCGCGGTGGTCGCCGCGGTGCGCGCCGGCGGGTCTCATGTACTAGGAAACCGAGGCGCCGTGCGCCCGTGTCCGCCTCCCACGGGCTCCGGCCGCGCAAGCCGCGCGAGCGCACGCTGACGCTTTCGCCCTGCCGTGTCACAGGCGGTGTGAGGGAGCCGCGGGGCCGACCGCCTCCGGCCGACACCACCACACGTCAGGAGCACCGCATGAGCGTTGTCGCGACGGACACGATCCGCATCTACTGCAAGGCCAAGGAGGTGACCGACCCGTACGAGGCCGAGGTCGCGCCCGACCTGTCGGTCAACGAGCTGATCACCGGGCTCAACGAGGAGCGCTACCTGCCCAGCCTGGCGGCGGGGGAGCGCTGGCGCGTGATCCACATGCGCACGAACACCGACCTCACGCCGAACGCGAAGCTGGACGTCAGCGGCGTGCGCGACGGCGACCAGATCGAGCTGCTGCGCGACTCGCACGGGGCGGGGGCGTAGGCCATGGCCGCTCCGCTCACGCCTGCCGAGCGCGCGCAGCGCCTGCGCCTCGACCAGCGCCTCCTCGCCGCGCTCGACGCCGCCGACTGCCCGCTCCACGTGAGCGGTCACCGCAGCGCCGAGGACGTGCGCGCCGCCCGCGACCCGGTGCCGCCCGGCGACCCGTCGCCGCCGAGCCACTACCGCGTCGTCTACGACTTCGACACGCTGCGCGGCCCGGGGGAGCGCCACCGCCCGACCGTCGTCCACGTCGCCCCGCTGGCGAGCGGCGGGTACCCCGTCACGCCCCCGAGCGCCTGGGTCGTCAGCGACGTGATCCCGTGGACGCCCCACTTCGCGGCCAACGTCCCGATCTGCCACGGCGGCCACATGTGGATCGCGAACCGCACCCAGCTCGTCGACTACGTCATCCACATCGGCAAGCTGCTCAACTTCGACGAGCCGCCGCCGACGCCCGGCTACCACGGCTACAACGGCGCGGCGGTCGCCTACTGGCGCGACAGGATGGAGCTGCAGCCGCTCGATCCGGGGCTGCGCTTCCCGACGATCCGGCCCGAGGACGTGATGCGCGTCGGCGCGTTCAGACGCGCGGCCGACGCGGCGCCCGCCGCCGGCCGCTTCCGTCGCGCGCAGGAGCCCCCGCAGCTCGCGGCCGGCGCGCGCTTCCGCCGCGTCGAGGAGGGCCCGCCGCGCCGCTTCGCGCCGGCGGGCGGGCGATCATGAGCACCTTCCTCGGCGACGCCGTGGCGGCGCCGCCGCGCATGGTCGGCCGGGTGCGCCGGACCGAGCTGCCGCTGCTGCGCGGCGCGCCGGATCCGGAGCGCTTCCTCGAGCACGCGACGGCCGACGGGCGGCGGGTGTTCGTCGCCGACCACGTCCTGCGCGACCTCGCGCGGCTCGAGCGGGCGGAGCACCCGGACGAGACGGCGGGCCTGCTGTTCGGCGGCTTCTTCAGCGACGGCGAGCGGGCCTGTGCGATCGTCACCCGCCTGGTGCGGCCCAAGCCGGGCGAGGTGATCGGCACGCCCGCCACCGTGACGATCACCGCCGAGGGCTCCGAGCGGATGATCGCCCGCGCCTGGCGCGAGGACCCCCTGTTGAAACCGGTCGGGTGGGGGCATACGCATCCGCGCTTCGAGGCCTACTTCTCGCCGGTGGATCGCCAGGAGCAGGGCTCGTGGCGCGAGCCCGCGTCGGTCGGGCTCGTGCTGTCCGGGCTGCCGGATCCGGTCGACCGCTACCGCGTCTTCGTCGGCCCCGAGTCGACCCCGGCGGAGCGCGTGGTCCCTCGGGCGCAGCTCGTCGCCGGCCGCCCCCAACCCGGCCCCGGGCCCGCCGCCGACCACCCCGCGGCGTCCGCGCCGCCGCCGCCGCGAACCGCCGTGCGCGAGTCGGCAAAAGGGCGCGAGGAGCCTGTCGCCGCCCTCCGCCTCGCGCTGCCGCGCCTCCACGTCCTGCGGCGTGCCGTGGCGCGCCATGCGGACCGGCCGGTCGTGCGGCTCCGGCCGGAGATCCAGCGGGACCTCGCGCGGCTGCTCGTGGTGGCGATCGCGGCGCTGACGATCGCGCTGGCCCTCGCCGCGGGGATGATCGCCGGACGCGCGGCCGGCCTGCGCGACGACGGCCGCGCTGTCGTCCCCGCCGCGCCGCAGACGTCGCCGAGCGATGCCGGCGACCCGTCGCGGCAGCTCTCCTCGCAGCCGCCTCCGACCCCGCTGCTCGTGCCATGACCGTCCTGCTCGTCCTGCTCGCGCTGCTGATCGTCGCGCTCCTGCTGTGGGACCGCCTCTCGCCGCGTCCGTCCGAGCGCCCGCACCAGCGGACCCTGCCGAGAGCCGCGCCGCCGCGGCCGCGGCCGGCGGCGAGACCCGCCGTGCCGCGCTTCAACGGCCTCGGCGTGGTCTCCGCCACCCAGGCGCCGCAGCGGGCAGGTCGACGGGAGGGCGCCGTCCGGCGCGCCGCGCCCAGAGCCCGCGGAGCAGCAGCGGCGCGCTTCTCGGGCGGGGTCCGCCGCTCCCCCAACGCGATCGGGCTGGCGTGCGGGCGCCCGATCTCCGACTGCACGCGGGGCGCGGACTGCCTCTGCGTCGACTGACGACCCTCGATTGGAAGGTGCGCATGCCCACGCTCTCCGCCATCCCCGACATGCAGAGCCGCGCGCGGCTCGCCGGCTACGACCCGGACGTGCTCGCCGCCTCCACGGTGCTCGTCGTCGGCGCCGGAGCGCTCGGCCAGAACGTCGCCCAGAACCTCGCGCTCAGCGGCGTGCGCGAGCTGCGCGTCGTCGACGGCGACCTCTTCGAGGAGCACAATCGCTCCCGCTCGCCGCTGCACCCGCGCCGCGGCGCCTACGCGCCGGGACAGCGCCTGCCGAAGGCGTCGAGCGTCGCCGCGGAGCTGGCGCGCATCCACGTCGACGACGAGGCGCGCATCCTCGCGGCCGACACCTGGATCGAGGAGCTCGGGCTCGGCGCCTTCGCCGGCGTCGACGCGGTCGCCGGCTGCGTCGACTCGCTCGTCGCGCGCGCGCACCTCGCGCGCGTCGCGCTGCTGCTCGACGTCCCGATCGTCGACGGCGGCTTCTCGGGCGCGAATCTCGGCATGACGGTCTACCCGCGCAGCGACGATCCGCGCGAGGCGCCGTGCTGGAGCTGCGCCGGCGAGGCGCTTCCGGGCGCGTTCTCCTGCGAGCAGTACGCGCGCTACGCCGACGCGAGCGGCGTCGTGCCGGCGATCCAGAACGGCGCCGCGGCGCTGGGCGCGATGTGCGCCGAGGCGGTCGTGGGACTGCTCCACGGGCGCGAGACGGAGCCGCGGCGGGTCTCGACGAGCCTGCGCACCGGCGAGTCGCTCGTCTTCCGGCCGCAGCCCGACCCCGAGTGCGCGGCGCGGCACCGTCGGCTGCCGCCGGCGACCGACCTCGAGCTGTCGCCGGGCGCGACGGTCCGCGAGGCGCTCGCTGCGCTCGGCGATCCGCGCGCGGCCCTCTTCCCCCCTGACGTCCACGTCGAGCGCGCGCACTGCCCGGTGGAGAGCTGCCGCGCGACTTGCGACGTCGGCGCCCCGATGCACCGCTGGCGGCGCGACCCGCGCTGCCGCGAATGCGGCGGGCCGTGGCCGCGCTCCGAGCGCCAGGTCGCGAGCCCGGACGTGATCGACGGCGGGCTCACGGCCGACGACCCCCGCAGCGGGCTGACGCTCGAGGCGCTCGGCGTCCGCCCCGGCGACGTCGTCGAGGTGCAGGGCGGCGGCTGCAACGCGATCCGGCTCGCGGGCGGGCCGGAGGATCTGTTCTCGAGGATCGAGGGAGGTGACGCCGGATGACCAGGCTGCTGCTGTGGCTCAGCGGCGCGGACCGCGCGCTGCTCGCGCGCTGCCCGTCCGAGCAGGCGAAGCATGTCGGGCTCGGCGGAACCGTCGCGACGACGACGGTGCTCGCCGGCTTCGCCGGGGCGTTCGCGACACACGACTGGCTGCACGTCTCCGTCCCCGTCGCGGTAGGCGCCGGGCTGATGTGGGCGGCGGCGATCATGAACCTCGATCGCTGGCTGCTGCTCACGATCCGCCGCCAGGCCACCCCCGCGCGCACGCTCCTGCTCGCGCTGCCGCGGCTCGTGCTGGCGGTCGTGATCGGCATCGTGATCAGCGAGCCGCTCCTGCTCGCCGTCTTCCGCAGCGAGGTGACCGCGCAGGCGGTGCAGGACCGGCAGGCGCAGCTCGCCGACGGGCGCAGACGGCTCGACCGCCAGTTCGCGCAGCTGCGGACGCTCGCCGCGGAGCGCGACAGCCTGCGGGAGCAGCTCAGAGCGAGCGGCGAGAGCGCCGCGCTCACGAGCAGCCCCGACTACCAGGCGCTGCGGCAGCAGCTCGAGCAGGACCAGAGCAAGCTGTCGCGGGCGCAGAAGGCCGCCGTCTGCGAGCTCGACGGCACCTGCGGCACCGGTCGCCGGGGCGTCGGCCCTTCGTACGTCGCCAAGCGCCAGCTGGTCGACCAGGCGGAGCGGAGCGTCGCGCAGTCGCGCAGCCAGCTCGCGCAGCTGCGAGGCTCGCTCGTCGCCGACGCGCGCGCCGGCGCGCGCGAGGACCGCACGTTCGCGGAGAGACAGCTGCAGCAGGTCGAGGGTGACCTGAGACGGCTGCGCGGCCAGCACCAGGCGGGCGTCGACGACCTCCTGGAGGCGAACCGGGCGCCGATCGGGCTGCTCGACCGGGTGGAGGCGCTCAGCACGCTCTCGCGGGAGAACCCCTCGATGCGGACGTGGCAGCACCTGCTCGCGGTGTTCATCCTCCTGGTCGACGTCGTGCCCGTCCTCTTCAAGACGCTGACGCTCGTCGGCCGCCGGCCGCTCTACGAGCAGGTCCAGGACGACGTCGAGGAGCGCGAGGTGCGGCGCGTCGCCTTCGACGAGGATCAGCGCGATGTGGCCCGCCGCATCGCCGCGAACGCGATCGTGGAGGACGCGCAGATGCACGCCGCGTTCCTGCGCGATGCGCGCGAGGCCTTCCAGCGCGACGAGCGCGAGGAGGTGATCCGCCGCATCGTCGCCGTCGAGCGCGAGGCGACGGAGCGCTTCATCGAGGGGCTGCGCGAGGCGCTCGCCGCCGAGGTCCCGGAGCGCGTGCACCGTCAGCTCGCCGGCTGGCGGGCGAGCAGCCCCCGCACGCGTGCGCCCGCCCCGGCCGCGCGCAGTCGGATGGCCGGAGGCGCCCGCTCGAGCGAGACCCGCACTGCAACCCGCAACAGGAGGAACCCATGAAGGACTTCACCGTCCGCTGCCCGACCTGCAAGGGCACGGGGAAGGATCCGAAGCAGTCGATGGGCTTCAGCGTCTGTCCGACCTGCCGCGGCAAGGGCAGCCTGAAGAAGGGCTGAGGCGATGCGCGTCGTCTGCGAGGCCAGGCCCACCACCGACAAGCGTCCGCGCCGCTGGCCCCCGGCCGGCGGCGCTGCGACACTGGATGCAATGGCCCCTCTGCTGGAGCCTCCCTCCGAGGAGATGCTCGTGCTTGCGAGAGCGCTCGTGCGCGACCCGACGGTCCCCCCGCAGGTCGACGACCCGGCGCTGCGGGAGGCGGTGCGCCGCGTCCAGGAGCGCTTCGACGCGTACGACGAGGCGCTGATCAAGCAGGCGCGCGAGGAAGGGCGCGATCCCCTGGCGCGGGACGCGCTCGAGTCCGCGATCGCCCATCGGATCATGGAGGCGCGGCTGGAGGTCGTCGCCGAGCGCGACGACCCCGAGCCGCGCGCCTCCTAGACCTCCCAGAGCCCCTCGAGCGCCTTACGGAGCTTTCTCAGGAAGGAGCTCAGCCGCTGGCGACCGGCGCCCTTGCCGATCCCGCGCTCTCTGGGCCAGTCGATGGCTCGCCCGTCGAGGTCGTAGGCCAGCAGCAGCTCCCAGCAGTCCCGGTCGGTGTCCGTGAACGGCGGCCTGCGGACGAGGTCGTCGATCAGCGCGACCAGGACCCCGCTCATCGCGCGTCCGTGGGTGTCGCCGCGGCGCGACTCGTCTCGCAGGCCCTCCTCCGCCTCCTCGCCGACCCGCTCGACGAAGTTGAACACCCGTGCGAGATCCTCGGACGCGCGCCGCTCCGCGAGCTCGAGCCGAGCGATCTCGTCGAGCTCCGGCTGCTGCTCCGCCAGCAGCTCGCAGTACCGCTTGACGAGCTGATGGAAGGCACGGCGGCCGGGGGCGGCCGTCCGCATCTCTGCGTCGATCATGCGGTTGATGCTGCGATGGATGATCGTGTGCAGCCAGGCCATCTTGTTGTGGATCTGCCTGCCCTGGGCGATGTCGCGGCCGAGCTCGACGAGCGCGTACCACGCGAGGTGGCGGGCGGCCCCAGGCTCGGCGATCTGCCCGTAGCGTCTTCTGAGAATGCGCTCATAGCTGCCCAGGATCGATTCGGCGACGTCGATCGAGCGGTCGAGCAGCAGACGCATCCCGATGGGATCCCTCCAGTCGAACAGGACTTCCAGCAGACGGTGCTGGAGGAAGCCCTCCATGAACTGCTGAGGGTTCACGCATGAGGGCGAGCCTCTCGCCCGTCCGCGCTCCCAGAGGCGCTCGGCCTCGTCTGTCAGCTCGGACTCCGACGGAAACAGATGTCGCAGCTCCGCCGGGATCATTTCCATGAAGAGGGCGATCATGTGAGCGGCGACTCTGCGAAACGGCCAGTCCGGGCTGAGCATCGGCGGCTCCTAGGGTCGGAGAACCTGCTGGCGGGGCCGCGACGCGAGCGGGCGTCGCGGGTCGACAAGCGGCGCCGGCACGGCGGCACGGACCGTCGGCGGCCGCGGCGGCGGGCGGAGGCGAGGACGTTGCTGAGGGGTCATCGGCGGGAGAGAGACACAAGCGTACACGAGACACATCGAAATGGAGTACCGCTGGTGGAGCGTTACTACCACGCGTCCAGCGGAACGTTCCTAGTACGTGTCGCGAGGCCGCCGAAACGTCAGCGGCGCACGTCGAAGGGACGCAGCCGGAGGCACGCGTCGGAGGAGGAGGGGGAGCGCCGCGGCGCGTCAGGCGACGGGCACGGGCACAGCCCGGCGATGGCGCTGCGGCCTGCGCGCAGGCGCCGGCTGCAGGCCCTGCACGATCCGCTCGATCGGAGCGATCGCGTCCTGCGGGCTCGGCGCCCGCCGGGTGCCGCGCCCCGGCTCGGCGCGATGCCACGTCAGCAGCATGCGCTCGGCGATCCCGAGCACGGCTTCGCCGGCCGCGTTGCCGAGGCCGGGCGTGGCGCTCGGTGGGCATGCGGCGCGGGCCCGGTCCCGGAACCAGCGGGCGTAGCGCTCGGCCGCGACGGGAAGCGTGGCGTGCGCGCCGGGGGCGTCCTCGTCGCGGGGGGCGATCAGCAGCGGCGCGGTGTTGCCCGCCCCCGCCAGCACGAACGTCATCAGCGACGGCTGATCCTCGGCGAGCCACCACAGCAGCGCCGAGCCGTCGACCAGCTCGCTCCTCGGATCGGCGCCGTCGAGCGCCTCGAGGTCGGCGAGCACGAAGGCGTAGCAGCGCTCCTGCACCTCCCGCAGCAGGTCCGGCTTCCCGGCGGAGAAGAGCCGGAACAGCTCCGACTCGCTCGTCCGGGCGCCTCTGGCGATCGCCGCGGTCGTGCTCGACCCGTAGCCGTGCGTCGCCAGCTCCACCCACGCGGAGGCGACGAGCCGGTCGCGCGTGCCGTCGTCCCAGCCGACGAGCCGGTCCGCGTGCGCGAAGCTCGAGCGGCGGTGGGGCGGCGGGCCGGCGGCGGGCTCGAACAGGAGCCGCAGGACGGCCTCCGCTGCGCTGCAGCCGTACCCCTGCGCCTGGCGCGCGCGGCCGCTCTCCCGGTGCAGGAAGGACCGCAGCAGGAACCGCTCCATGATCCCGACGACCGCCTCCGCGAGCGCGAGCGGAGCGAGCCCCTCGACGGCGCCCGACTCCACGCACGCATGCGCGCGCTCGTGGAACCACGCGAACACGTCGCCCTCCGGGTCGCGCTCGTCGGGCGCGCGCAGCAGGTCGCCTCTGCGGCCAATCAGGAAGTCCGTGTCGCGGGCGTGGCAGACGAGGAAGTCGCCGACCCGCGGCTCCGCCTTCGCGCGCTTGAGCACCCGCAGAACGCCCGCCGTCATCTGCTCCGCGGGCGATTCGACGCGGACGTCGTCGAGCCAGCCGAGGGCGGTCTCGAGGCTCTCGTCGTAGATCGTCCGCAGGAGGCCGTGCTTGCTGCCGAACAGCCGCAGGATCGCGCTCGGCGTGGTTCTGGCCTCGAGCGCCAGCTCGCGCAGCGAGCAGCCGAAGTAGCCGCGCTCGCGGATCCCCTCCCGCCCGTGCTCCGTCACCCGGCGCCGCAGCAGGGCCGCGCGGCTCGACTGCGCCGGCTCGCGATGGCGGACCGCTCTGAGCGCGACGAGCATCGGATCGCGACGTGCGCCAGACGATCGGACGGACGTGCGCGGGGGCATCGGCGCCGCATGCTACTCCACGTCTCGGCGCTGGCCGCTCAATCGCCGGAGATATGGGGCGTCGGCCCGATGTCGGCGCCGGCGAGCCTCCACCACCACGCCGTCCCGCGGGTGGCGGATGCGCTCGACGACATGGGTCAGCACGGTCGAGCAACCGGTCGCCTGAGCGCAGGCGGACGAGTGGCTCGACTCCAGCGCGCCCCAAACATGGCGCAGGAGCTTGGTGCGAACTGAACCGACCCCGCGCCCGATAAGCGGTATTACGGAACGACAGTCTGTGCGCGGCGCGTAGCGCGCGTGCCGGCTCCCACGCCTCTGCGGCTCGTGGGACCTCGGGCGCCCTCCTAGACGATGCCTTGCGTCGGGACGCCGATCACTGGGAGCGGATGGTGCTGCACGTCGGGCGAGAGCAGGAGGCGCTGCGATGGCGGGGATGTGAGGGTGCCCCAGTTCAGGACGCGTGCGGCGGTCGTGGTGGGGTCGCACGCGCCTTCGTTCTGGCTTCGGTCGAACATCTTGCGGCCGGGCTCCGGCGGTGTCAGGACAAGGGCTCGCGTCGGGCTGAGGGGGAATCGAATCTCGTCAGCCGTCATCGGTCCGATGCCGACGGGGCTGCAGCCGTTGTGATGTGAGCGCCAGTAGCTGATGGGGTGCTCGCTGCTGAAGAGGCACGGCGCGTCAAACCGCAGAAGGCGCCACGTCATCGCCATGAACGCAAAGGTCGTCTCTTCCACCGAGAGAAACCGTGTCTCCACGACGTGCTCGCGTGAGGGTACGAGGTCGAAGCGGCACCCTTCCTGCAGCATCCTGAGCTGATCCGGAGCGGGTGCTGGGGGCGGCTCCGGGCCGGTGGGATTCTTCTCCCAAGCGGCGCGCTTGCGTGCCCAATAGTCGGAGGAAGCGTGCGCGAGCGCTTGCAACACCTTCTGACCCAGCAGTCTGGTCGCCTCGCTCACGGTCCGCTCATGCTCGGGACCACGAGCAACCTGCAGTGCCATGAACGCCGCAAAGTCGGCTCGCGCCTGCCCATCGAGGGGGAAGTCGTCTGCGAGAAGGCGCTCGTGTACCGGGGCCGTGTGGCTGTCTACCTCGCTGTAGAGGCCCTCGATCAGCTCCGGGTCGTCCTCGGCGTCCACGCTGGCGATGGTGTAGTAGTCACGCTCGGCAAAGACGTTGGCTGTATGGGTCGTGAATGAGCGCCCGGTTTTGCGGTCCAACACCCTGACCTGATTGCGTCTATTGGCAAACGCCCGCATGTAGAACTGCGGCAGGTAGTGATGTTTCCGAGGAGGCGAGCCCATCGGAGCCCATTTTGCAGTCGGGCGGGCCGGAACCTATGCGCTGGCGCGTGACTCGTTGGCGCAGCTCGCCGAATGCAGCCGCCCGGCCGCTGAGGCTGGCCGCCGTGCGACGGCTTACCGTGGGCGCATGAGGGATGACCTGTGGAGGAGCAGCCGCAGCGGATCGCATGCGGGACGTGGGTTCCGCTACCAGGACGCGGTCGCGACCGAGCTCGCCGTCCGCGCCTGGCGGGGCGAGCTGCCGCTCGAGCGGCTCGTCCCCGAGGGGCTCGAGGACGTCTCGCTCGAGCGCGATGCGGGCTGGTTGCACCTGCAGGTGAAGTCGCGCCGCGCGCATCGCGGCGCGTTCGGGCCCGCTGAGCTGGCGCCGGCGTTGCGGCAGCTCGCGGAGCGGCTCGCGGCAGACCCGGCGGCGCGCGCCGGGCTCGTGCTCGAGCCCGCGCTTGCCGGCGTCACGCCTGGGCTCGACCACATGCTCGCCGACAGTGACTCTGACGAGCTGAAGCGGGCGGTCGCGGACGCCGTCGAAGGCACGATCGACGCCGACGACTTTCTTGCACGCACATGCGTTCTCGTGATGCCGACGCCTGTGGAGGTCGCCGTGAGCCTGCTGGCCGAGCAGCTCAGACTCCCGCCGGCGAGCTGCGTCGCACATCAGGCCATCCTGTGTAGTCGGCTCGCGGCGCTCGCCGACGAGAACGGCGTCCGCAGCGCCGACGTGCCGGCTGCCCTGTCGATCGGCGATGTCGGGCGTCTGCTTGACGACGTGAGCGAGGCGATCGATCCTTCGGCGCTGGAGGAGGCGGTGCGGGAAGGGATCGCGGAGGCGGTCGACTTCGCGACGGCGACCGACGACCCGCGCTTCTTCGGCGGTGTCGACGTCGGGCCGGGGCACGTCGTCGCCGGTCTCCCGCTCGAGCGTCCGGAGACCGAGCAGCTCGCCGAAGCGCTCAGCTCGCAGCGGGTCACGCTGGCCGTCGGACCGTCGGGCGCCGGCAAGTCGGCGCTGATCTGGCTCGCGGCGCACGCGACCCGCCACCGCGTGCGCTGGTACCGGGTGCGGCGGCTGCGTGACGGGGACGTGCCGGCGCTCGTGCGGCTCGTGAAGGGCTTGGGTCCCAGCGGCGCGGAAGTCGGCTTCGTTGTCGACGACCTTGGGCGTGAGGACCGCGCCGGCTTCGACCATCTGGTGGAGGAGCTGCGCGAGGAGCATGCGGCGTGTGTGCTCGGCGCCTGCCGCGAGGAGGATCTGTTCGTTGTACGCACCGCGCCGACGGTGGCGCAGGTGCGCCCGCGGCTTGACCCAGGGCTCGCCGAGCGGATCTGGCGTGAGCTGCGTGACCGTGACAGCACGGCGTGGCCGGCGTGGCGCGAGGCGTACGAGCGCAGCGAGGGCCTGTTGTTGGAGTACGGCCACTTGTTGACGGAGGGCGAGCGCCTCGCGCAGACGGTCGCCGCGCAGGTGCAGTGCCGCGTGCGCGAGCGGCGCGCGCTCGAGCTCGGCGTGCTCGCACTCGTCGCGACCGCGGACACGTTCGGGGCCGAGCTCGACACCACACGCCTGACGGCGGCGCTCGGGGCCGAGACCGTGGACATGCGGGCCGCGCTCTCGCGCCTCGCGGACGAGCACCTCGTTAGCGAGCGCGACGGGATGCTCGGCGGCCTGCATGAGCTGCGCTCGCGGCATGTGATGGAGGAAATCCACCGGCTGCCGCCACCGACCCTCGCCTCGAGCGTGGAGCGGGTCATCGAGCTGCTCACGGGCGCAGCGCTGCAGCCGTTCGTGCTGCGCCTGCTGCTCGCAGAAGCGGTCGAGGACGACGTTGTGCTCGACGCCATCGCCGCGCGACTCGAGCGGGAGCCCGACCCGCTCGCGCTTGCCGCGGCCTTGCACGCGCTGCGCCTCGTCGGCTTCTCACGCATGGCCCCGAGCTGGCGCGCCGTGTTCGAGGCGGAGGGGGTCGCGCCGACGCACGCACCGCTGGTCGCCCATCTCGTTCTGAACGACGCGGAGATCGAGATCTTCCCAGCCCCGGTTCAGCGTGCCGTCGCGCGCCTGCGCGACATCGCACCGGCCGACCTGCGCGATCGGCTGCTCGAGCGTTGCGCGCAGCAGGTGCCAGAGGCGCTCACCGCGGCCCCGGATGTCCGTTCGGCGGCGACAGTGCTGGCGGCGCTCGGCGAGGTCGGGCGCACGGTTCCGATCGAGCCGGTCGCGGTCGTCAGCCTGCTTGGCGAAGGCGCGCCGCTCGCCGACGTGCGACTGCTGCTTGAGGCCGCGTATGCAGCTGCGCCCGAGTTGGCGGTCGCCGTCGCGGACGCGCTCGGCGGATCCGCAGCGCTGCTCGAGCGGCTAGAGCGCGAGCGGCCATGGGTGCGCGGCGCGCACCTCGGCGTCGATCAAGAGGGGCGGTCGACCGCGGAGGCGGAGTACGTCTTCGTGGCCGAGTCGGCCCAGCGGGATCCCCATGCGGCCGTCGTGGAGCTCGCGCGATACCTCGCCGCGCTCGCGCCCGCGGCGCAGGTCGCCGTGTGCCGCGCGATCGACGCCACCGGCAAGGTCGCCGGCCTCAAGGTGCCGATCGCCGACAAGGCGATCGACCGCCGCGCCCTGCCGAGCCAGGCCGCGATCGCGTGGAACCGCGCGCGCATGCGCGCGGCGATCGCGGCCGTCGCTACGCGCTCTGAGACAGAGCACCAGCTTGCAGCGCGTGAACTCATCGCGCGCGCGGCCAAGCTCCTGCGCGACGCCGGCAAGGCGTGGGCGCGCGGGCGAGCGCCGACCGAACAGCTCGTCGGAGACGCCATCGCGCTCGCCGACGCGGCGAACCGGCTTGCGCCCCCTCCGATCGCGATCGAAGCCGACGGCCCGCTCGAGGACGGCGAGCTGCCGATGAGCGACCCGGCCGGCTTCGTCGGTTCCATGATTCCCAACAATCTATTCCTCAGGTTGTTCAAAGGCGAGCGCGTCGCGCCGGTGATTCCGCAGATCCTCAACCAGGTCGACGCGCTCATCGAGCGCGACTGCTGGCGCCTCATCGAGGCTGCTCCGCTGAACGATCTGGCCGCGCTGCGGCAGACACTGGTGGACCTGCACTCCGTTTTGTCCGAGCGCGACAGCGGGAACCGAGAGGCGGCGAGCGCCCTCGCGCGCGCCGGCCGCAACGGCCTGCCGAAGGCGGCCCACCTCGCGCGGCAGCGCGCTGCCAATCGCATCCAACGCATCGCCGACGAACTTGAGGCGACACTCGGCAGCGCCGGCTTCCCCGCCCGTGTGCTGCGGCGGCCTGGCGAGACCGACTCGCCTGTGTGGCCCAACAACGACGTGCTCGTGCTGGTGGAGGTTTCGACGATCCTTCACTGGCAGCACGGCCTGGAGACGGTCCTCGCCATCTGCCGCCCAGCGCTGCGCAACCGCATCAGCTTCCTGCTGGCGCCCGTCCGCGACGGGCACATAGCCGCCTCCTACGGCGTCAAGGCGTTCGAGCAGTCCGCCTATCCAAGCGACGAGGTACGCACGTGGCCCACGCTGCCACTGCCGCTCTTGAACGAGCGGCTGGGAGCGCCGTCGGTCGCGCGCTCCTGGGGCCTGCGCGAGGCATCGGGAATCCTCGCGTCGCTGCGCCGCGACGAGCTGCATGACGAGGAGACTGCCGCGCTGGAGCAGGCGGTCGATCGTGCGCGTGTAGCGATGGAGGAGGTCCCAAGTCTTGCCGAGGAGCACGACGAGGTGCTCGTAGAGGTCCATGACGCGCTTATGGAGTACAGCGAGCGGCTGAAAGACGAGGCCGACGCGCTCAGGCGCGGCGAGCGGGTCGAACGCACTCTCGCCGCCTCACTGATCAGCGGCCTGAACGGCGAGCCCGACGAGCTGCTCATCGACCAGGCCGGCGTCGTGGCTATGAGTCTCGAGTGGGACGTCAACCCTGCTGGCGTCTGCGAGCGCATCGAGCGAGCGTCCGAGGAACTTGGCAAAGACAGACGGACGGACGGAGCTTGCTAATGCACCTCAGCGCCGCAAGCGATAAGAGCGCTTACGGAGCTTCGTGCAATGTGAGCCGGCTCGTTCGAGGCGTTCTGTCCCCGCAACTGTCCCTGCACCAAGCGATTCGCCGCCACGCCGGCCCGAATCGCCCATCCGCGCAAGCCTCCAAAACCGCAACGCCAGGTTCGATTCCTGGGTCCCCCGCTCTGGTGGTTTGGAGTCCGAGCGGCGGTTATACTTCGGGTATGAAGACCGCCGTGTCGATCCCTGACGAGCTTTTCCGTAGGGCAGACGAGCTCGCGAGCCGAATGGGCAAGAGCCGCAGCGAGGTCTACCGCGCCGCGCTCGCCGACTACGTCGCGCGGCGGGATCCCGCCGCTGTGACGCGCGCCCTCGATGAGATCGCCGACGAGCTGTCGGGCCAGGAGCGCGCCTTCACCGCGGCCGCTGCTCGTGGGACGCTGGCTCAGACTGAATGGTGATCAGCCAGGGCGACGTCTGCTGGGCGTCGCTCGACGAACCGGTCGGCTCGTCGCCTGGATTTCGCCGACCCGTTGCCGTCGTGCAAGGCGACGCTTTCAACGCGAGTCGGATCGCGACGGTCGTCGTGGTGCCGCTCACCAGCAACGTGCGCCTGGCGGCGGCACCGGGGAACGTGCTGTTGGGTGCTACGCGCACCGGTCTTCCGAAGGACTCCGTGGCGAACGTGTCTCAGATCGTCACCGTCGACCGGTCCTCGTTGACCGAGCGCGTCGGACGCCTTGCCGCCGGCGACCTACAGCTCATCCTCTCCGGGATCGACCTTGTGCTCGGGCGCGACTGAGCCGACGGCTCTGTCTCCGCGAGCGTCCTCCCCTTCGGGTCGTCTCCGGCCAGCAGCTGATCAAGGCGCGGTTCGCATCACTAGGCTTGGGTGGGCCTTCGGCTTGCCGGTCGCAACCACTTGGGAGGGTGTTTCGTGCAGGACACCACGTGCCATATGTCGATTTCGCTCGACGGCTTCGTCGCCGGACCAGAGCAGAGTCGCGAGCACCCGCTGGGCAAGCGCGGGAGGGAGCTGCACGCCTGGCACCTGGGCGACGAGCGCGCCAACGAGGCCGACGAGATCGCGGCCGGCTGGCTCATGCGTCCGCGCGGCGCCTATGTGATGGGCCGCAACATGTTCGGGCCGATCCGCGGCGCGTGGAACGAGGACTGGCGCGGCTGGTGGGGGCCCGAGCCGCCATACCACGCTCCGGTGTTCGTGCTCACCCATCACGCCCGCGAGCCGATCGAGATGGACGGTGGGACGACGTTCCATTTCGTCACCGGCGGGTTCGACGCCGCCTACGCGCAGGCGCGCGAGACCGCCGGCGATGACGGCGTGGACATCGCGGGTGGCGCGTCAACCGTCCGTCAGGCGCTCATCGCCGGCGTCGTCGACGAGCTCACGCTCGACATCGCCCCGGTCCTGCTCGGGTCCGGCGAGCGGATCTTCGACGGCGTCGAGTCCTTCGGCATGGAGCCGGTGGAGGTGCTGCATTCGCCGCTGGCCACGCACATCCGCTACCGCCGGGCGGGCTAGGTGTCCTGCCCGCGGTCCGGCGCCCTCCGGCGTTCAGTCAGGTCCCCGACCCGCCCGGAGCCGGTGCCACCCGCACCGCGAGATATCCGGGGACGGCGAGGATCGTGACGGCGACGGCGGTCACGAGCGCGAGGATCGCGGCGGCGACGAGTCCCGCCGTCACGTAGAAGACGGGGAAGCCCGTGATCGTCTCCAGCGCGCGGCTGAGCAGCAGCTGGCCGTAGAGCCCGAACACGGCGCCGACCAAGCAGCCCGCGCCGAGCAGCGCGCCGCTCTCCAGCAACAGCGCGCGCCACAGCTCGGGCTCCGGGTAGCCGTGCACCTTGAGCGCCGCGAGACTCGGACGGCGCTGCCAGATCATGCCGCCCATCGCCGCCGCCATCGCAAGCATCGCCGAGACGAGCACCAGCGCCGAGATCTGCGTCAGGCGCGACAGGCCTTCGCGTGACGCGGCGTAGTGGCGGTCGATCCGCTGCTGACGCGTCTCGACCTTCGCGGGAAGCTGCGGGCCGAGCGTGTGCTTCACCGCAGCAGCCACGCGTTCGGGCGAGGCGCCGGCCGCGAGTTGCAGCTGGAGCGCGCTCGGCGCCCGGCTCCCCCAGGCGCGCGCGTAGTCGTCTGCGTTCAGGACCACCGCGCCCGGCGGCCATCCGAGGTTCGTGGAGATCGCCGCGACGCGCAACGGCGTCGGCACCGGCGTCGGGAGCGTGACGACGTCGCCGACGCCGACGCCTTCGGTCGCGGCCACCGACTCGGACAGCACCGTCCATCCACCGCTGCGGATGCGCTGCGTGGCGGCCGCGAGGTCGCCGCGACGCAGCTGCGTCGGTGGGATCGGCCAACGCGCGGACGACGGTGGCGCCTGAATCCAGGCGCGGCGGTTGCCGACGTTGAGGAAGCTTCCGCGGTACGTGCTCACCGCACGCACGCCCGGAAGGCGCTCGAGCGCCGCCACGGTGCGGTCGGCCACGACGAACGGCGTGCTCGCGAACGCGTTGGTGGTGCCCGGAAACGTGACCCACACGTCCGCGTTGCCGTCGATCTCGCGCGCGGAGGCGTCCAATCCGCGTTGCAGATCGGCATGCGCCCCACCGATCGACACGGTCGCGAATACCGCGACCGCACCTGTGGCCGCGAGCGCGATCGTGCGAAGTCTCGCCGCCCCCGAGCGCAGCTCGAGCACGGCGAGCGTCGGGACCGGGCTTCTCACCGTCCGCGTCAGCAGCTCGAACGCCCGCGTCAGCGCTCGCAGCAGCGACGGCAACAGCAACAGCAGCGCAAGCGTCAACGCCACCAGCCCGGCCAGCGCCGCACGCGGCGCGGCAACCACGATCGCGGTCGTTGCCGCGAGGCAGGCGATGCCGCCCAGCACGAGCGCCGCTGACGCCCACGAGCGCTGTGGCTCCTCCTCGGAGCCTGGGTTCCGCGCCAGGATGTCGCGCAGCGGCGCGAGCACGGCGACGCAGGCAGCCAGTACCCCGGCACCCGCGGCGACGGCCACGCTTTGCCAGGTCACGATGCGCTGAGAGCCGATCGCGAACGCGTAGGCGAGGTAGCCGGGCACCGCCCCGAACAGATGTCGGGAGACCTGATCGCCGAGCGCCAGCCCGAGCGCCGCCCCGACGACCCCGAGCACGAGCGCGTCGAACAGCAACACCTGCACGAGCACCCACGGCTCGTGGCCCGCCATCCGCAGGTCGGCGATGAACCGCCGCCGCTGCGGCACGGTGAGCAGCACGGCGCTGAAGGCGAACAGGAAGCCCACCAGAGCGCTGAAGACGGAGAACATCGCCGTCGACTGGTTGGTCGGATAGGCCGCCTGGTCGAACACCGCGACGTCGTTGTCGGCGGCGCGCACGTTGAGGCGTCCGTCCGCGATCCGTCTGAGACCGGCCTCGACCTCGCGGTCATGGCCCGGGAGCGGCTGCACGAAGATGCGCGTCACCCGTCCGCGCATCCCGCTGATCGCTTGCGCGAACCGGAGCGGCGCGATGACGACCGGGCTGTGGACGAGGTCGCCGACGTCGTGCTGCTGCAACTCGGCGCCGAGCGGCGCCGTGACCGTATGCGCATCGACCTGCACCCGCACCGCAGCGCCCAGTGACAGGCCGAGCGCAACGGCCATCGGCGAGGGCACCGCAAGCGCCTGCTGCTCGCCCAGCTGCGCGGCGGTGAAGTGGCGCAGCAGCGCGCCGCCGAGGCGGGCGAAGCGCGGATCGCCGCCGACGAGCAGCACGGACCGGCTGCCGCGCGGCCCGAGCACGTTGGCCTGCGCCTCCAGCACCGGCGCAGCGGCTTCCACACCTCGGAGGCGTTGCACGCGGGCGAGCAGGCGCTGATCGAAGCCCTCGGGACCGCGCGCAGCGAGCTGGAAGCGCGTCTGCCCGACGATGCCGCTCGTGAGCTGGCGAACAGAGCCCGTCAGGCTCGTGTTGGCGACAAGCGCCGCGAACACGAGCGCGACGCCGACGGTGATCCCCGCGAGCGCGAGCAGCTCCTGCACGAGGCGGGAACGCAGTCGCACGCGGTAGAGGTGGATGAGGCTGCGCAGCGGCATGCGACGCCAGGCTCACCCGTCACCCGCGGCGCGCGGGTCGTGCACGGTCTCCTGGTCGGCGAGTCGACCGTCGGTCAGCGTGAGCGCACGGCTGGCGAAGGCCGCCGCCTGGGGATCGTGGGTGGCCAGCAGCATCGCGACGCGCTGCTCGTGGCAGACCTCGGTGAGGAGCGTGAGCACCTCGCGGCTCCGCGTGGTGTCGAGGCTCCCGGTCGGCTCATCGGCGAGCACGAGCCGCGGACCCGTGGCGAGCGCTCGTGCGATCAGCACGCGCTGGCGCTCGCCGGAGGAGAGCTGGTCGGGCCGATGGCGCAAGCGGTCGCCGAGGCCGAGGCGCTCCATCAGCGGCGTGATCCGCCGGTGTGCCTCGCGCACGCCGATGCGCAGATCGAACAGCTTCAGCGCAGCGTTGTCGATGGCGGGCACCGCCGGCATCAGATCGAGCGACTGGCTGACGTAGCCGAGCTCGAGCCGCCGGTAGCGGGCGGCCTCGCGAGCCGACAGGCCGGTGACGTCTCGACCGTCCACGAGGACCTCGCCCCGATCCGGACGCAGCAGCGCCGCGAGGATGGTCAGCAGCGTGGTCTTGCCCGACCCGCTCGGGCCGTAGAGCGCAACCAGCTCGCCGGGCTCGATCGTCACGGAGATGCCGTCGAGGGCGCGCACGACCTCCCCGCCGCCGGCGGCGTAGTGCTTCACCAGCTCGCGGACCTCGAGCACTCAGGCCGACCGCTCGCCGCCCGGAAACGCCACGACGTTGCTGCGGTGGGGCGGCGGGTCGGCCGGTGCGAGCAAGCGCCCGCGACTGAGCGAGCGCACCTCATGGGCGTGCAGCATCGCCGGCATGTCGGGTACCGCCATCAGCACGCCGAGGCCGCCGTCCTCCGCAGCTGCGCGCAACAAGCCGACCACGCGCTCGCGGTCGATGATGCTCAGGCCGGCCGTCGGGTCGTCGACGACCAGCAGACGCGGCTCGCGCACCAGGGCCTCGGCGATGGCGACGAGCGAACGCGCCGTGTCCGAAAGGCTCGACCAGCGCGCGTTCGCGGCATCCTCGGCGCCGACTTTCGCCAGGGCGGCCACCGCGCGCCGTTGCGCCTCCGCCGGACCCACCGTGCGATACAGCGGCAACCCGACATACACCCGCATCACCAGGCCGGAGCTCTGGGGGCCGGCGCGCTCGACCCAGCCGATCTGCTCCCGATGCAAGCGGGCGCGTCGACTCCGCGACAACCCGGCGAGGTCCGTTCCATCGAAGCTCACGACACCGCTGGTCGGCGCCTCGAACCCGGAGGCGACGCGCAGCAGCGTCGTCTTCCCGGCGCCGCGCTGGCCGTAGACGCTGACGAGCTCGCCCGCGTGGACGTCGAGCGAGACGTCCTTGAGGACGTGCAGCTCCCGCGGCCCGCGCATGTAGGACTTGCTGATGGACTCCAGACGAAGCAGCGGCTGCATCACAACGAGAACGCCGACGAACCGGAGGTGCGCTCGATGCGCTCCTCGATCACCTCGCAGATTGCGTTGAGCCAGTCCACCAACGCCTGCAACCACCGCAGGTTCAGGTCGTCTGCCATCAGCACCGCGGCGTGGTGCCACGGCACGTCGGGCTCGGCGACCTGCGCGAGCACGGGTCGTCGAACGCTTGCGAGCTCGGCCACGCACTCGCGGGCCTGCGTCTCGGCGACCGCGAGCAGCTCCGGCAGGTCGTCGGGCTCGCTGAGGTTCAGCTTGGCTTGCAGCTCATCGCGCAGGACGGCGCGCTCGCTCGGCGCCGCGAGCCATTCCTTGAAGCGCTCCCGGCCCAGTCTCGTCGAGCGATAGATCACACGCGGCGCGCCGCGGCGCGTGTTGCCGGCCGCCTTGTCGCCTTTTTCCTCGATCCAGCCGTCCTGCTCGAGTCGCTCGAGCGTCTTGTAGACGAAGTTCTCGGACAGGCCGAGAAAGCCGAAGCGTGTTCTCGCGCGCTTGAGGAGGTCGTAGCCGTAGCCGGGCTGCTCGATCAGCAGTCCGAGCACGACGTGCTTTGTCGAGAGCCCGCTCACGTCCCCGGTCCCTGAAACGGGACCGTACATCATCGACCCTGAGCACCGCTACAGGCGGCGTTGTGACCGCTATCGGTGGTGCCGCCTTCACTAGGCTGAGCCGCGGGAATGCCGCCTGCGGGATCCGTCGATCCGACGCCGCTCACCCCTGCCCAGGTTCGCGCGTTGGTCGCAGGAGCGGCGCGTGAGCTGGTGTGGGGACTGCGTGCGGTCTCGCGCGAGACGGCGGCATGGCGCGCGATGGCCGAAGCGATCCGCGACGCTCCGCTGCGCGAGGACGCGCTGCACTCGCTCGACCACAAGCGCGGACATGCAGACGGAGCGGCCCTCTTCACGATCCTGCCCAGACGACGCAACCGCGAGCTGCTCACGCTGCTGGTCGCGTACGAGACGCTGGTCGACTTCCTCGACAACGTGAGCGAGCGTCACCCCACGGCAGCGAACGGCGAGCAGCTGCATCGTGCGCTCGAGGACGCGCTCGATCCCGACGGTCCCCTGCGCGACTACTACCGCCATCATCCGTGGCGCGACGACGGCGGCTACCTCCTCGCGCTCGTGACCGCCTGTCGCGAGCGCTGCCGCGCGCTGCCGTCGTTCGAGCAGGTCCGCGAGATCGTCGGCCGCGAGGCGCGTCGGGCGCTCGTCCTCGGGATCAACCACGACGACGACGCGGCACGGCGCGACAGCGCGCTGCGCGCATGGGCTGTCCGGGAGTTCCCGGGCGAGCAGGAGTTGAGCTGGTTCGAGCTGAGCGGCGCCGCCAGTGCGACGCTCGTCGTCCACGTTCTCCTCACGCTGGCGGCGGAGGACGACCTCAGCGCAGCGGACGTGAAGGCCGCGTACGCCGCGCACTGGCCCTGGATCGCACTCGCCACGACGATGCTCGACAGCTATGTCGATCAGGCCGACGACGAGGCGAGCGGCGCCCACAGCTACCTCGGCCACTATCCAAGCCGTGAGGTGGCGATCGCGCGCATCCACCAGAGCATCGGGCGTGCGCTCCACCTCGCACGCGGCCTGCGCGACGGTCACCGCCACGTCGTGATCGTCGCGTGCATGATCGCGCTGTACCTCTCGGCGGCAAGCGCTCGCGAGCCGGAGCTGCGCGCCACGACGGCGACCCTCGTCGACGCCGGCGGATCGCTCGTTCGCCTGCTCCTGCCGATCCTGCGCGTCTGGCGCGTCGTCTACGCACAGCGCACCGCCTGAGCAGCAATCCCTGCGCCGGAGTATTGGCGCGCAGGGATGGGAACGCGGTCCGGTGCGAACTACCGTGCGCCCCACGCTCGACGAGATCAGGCGGCATTCCCCCATGCGCCAGGGTCCCGTCACGGAGCGGGGACGGGTCCCCCACCCCACTCCGGCGTCAGCGCGGGAGAGGCGGGGGCGCGCCGACCTTCCCGAGGCGCGTCTCACCTCTCCCGCCAGGTCGATCCAAGGCAAGCGATGCATGACGAACTGCGTATCGACCCGCTGCGGAAGCACCGCCGGAACGCATCGCCGTCTCCGGAGACGGTCGTCCTCGAGCTGTACGCAAGCCTTCGCGGAACGGCTGCCTACGTGGCGCTGCTGCTGGATCGGATCGACATGGCTTCCATTCCCGAGATCCAGCTCGATCGCGCTCCAGCCGACGTGCCCGTCGAGGCGCTGCTCCGCTTGCACGCGATCTCGGAGGCCCTGCACGCGGCGAGCGATGCGGTCCTCGTTCACATCGACCCCCAGCTCGCACGGCGGGCATGGGCGGCGGCCGACGTGGACTCGCAGACCTCGCCCGGCGATCGATGCGACCGATGACGCGGCTGGCACGGCCGGTCCGCGTCATGCGGGTGGAGGGATTCGAACCCACAGTGGCCTCTACCTGGCCACCGGCTTCTAAGGCCGGCGCGTCTACCGTTTCGCCACACCCGCAACTGCACCGTAGCGGAGCGGCGGGATTGTAGGCTGCCGGGAAGATGGAGACGGGCTACGTGATCGAGCGGCCCAATCGCGAGAAGGCGTCGTCGAAGACGACCCGCGCGATCGTCGTCGCGTTGCTGCTGATCTCGGCGGCGCTGATGCTCGTCGTGATGCTCGGCGGCTGGTCGGTGCTGCAGAGCGGCGCCGTCCTGCAGCTCGCCTACGTGATCATCTACATCGGCATGGCGTACTACGTCGGCCAGTGGAACCGCGGCCCGCTGCCGGTCGCGGCAGCGCTGGCGATCATCCTCGGGATCTTCGCCGTGATCGCCGGCCCGGAGTGGTTCCAGCGTGACAAGGACGGCTTCTCGACGCCGGAATCGGTGTTCGGCGGCACCGGGCTCGACTCCGCCACGCTCGGCACCATCACGCTGCTGCTGGTACCGCTGCAGGCGCTCTTGATCTTCTTCGCGATGCAGGGCTTCCGCCAGGACTGGCACGTCGAGGTCGAGCGCCCGGTCGGGCGGCTGGACCGCCGCGCGCACGCCGCGTAGCCGGCGCCCCTCAGGGCACCAGCACGAGCTTGCGGTGCGCGCTGCGCTGCACGCGCTCCCACGCCTCGCCCACCCGCGCGAGCGGCATCCGCTCGAGCTCGACCGCGATGCGCCCGGCGACCGCGTGCTCGACGAGCGCGCGATAGGCCTCGCGGCGCACGTCCGGCGGGACGAGGTAGTTCATGTAGCCGAGCACGCTCAGGTGGCGCCCGCGGATCGGCACCGACGAGAACGTCGCCTCCGCCCCAGCCGACTGGCCCAGCTGCACGAGCCGCCCGTCGACCGCAAGCGCCTCGACCGCCGCCGCGGCCGGCGCACCCCACAGCGGGTCGTGGACGACGTCGACGTCGCCCGTGGCGGCCTCGCGGAAGGCGGCGGTGAGCTCCTCCCCATCGACGCCTGCGCTCAGTTCGACGGTCGCGTCTGCGCCCAGCTCGCGCGCGCGCTCCAGCATCTCGGCATCGCGCCCCGCCGCGACGATCCGGCCGGCGCCGAGCAGCCGCGCCGCCTGCACGGCGAGCTGGCCGACGATGCCGGTCGCACCGAGCACGAGCACCGTCTCGCCAGGTCTCAGCCGCGCACGCCACGCAAGCGGCAACCAGGCGGCGAGGCCCGAGACCCCGAGCGCCACCGCCAGGCCGTCGTCGAGCTCGTCGGGCAGTTCGATCGGCTCCTCCTCCCCGACCAGCGTGCGCTCGGCGAACGCACCGTACGGCGCCACCGAACTGCCGAAGTACACGCGCCGCCCGTCGTCCGCGATGCGCCCGACGCCCTCGCTGCCGACGACGGAGGGCAGCGGCGGCGGCCCGGACACGAACGTCCCGGCCGCCTTGCGGACGTCGACCGGATTGACGCCGGCGGCCGACACCTCCACCACGAGCTGCCCGGGGCCGGCAGCCGGCTCGTCGAAGGACTCGTACGCCGGCGTCGCTCCGTATGCGTGCAGGACCGCGGCGTGCATGGTCCTGCACGCTAGCGTCAGCGGGCCGAGCAGCGCACTCTCGCGTCCTTCGTGACCGTGGCGGTCTGCCCCGTCGGCCCGTCGATGAAGTCGAAGACGCCGTGCGCCGCTCCTCTCGGACAGGCGCGCGCCTTCAAGAAGCTGACGGTGACGCCGTGCCTGCGCACGGCGCCGGTGACGGTGAGGTCGAAGTCCTCGACGCCGATCCACACGCCGTCGAGGATCTGCTGCAGCGACGGCGGATCCTCGATCGTCAGCTTCTCGCCGTATCTGCCGCCATGCAGCTGCTCCAGCGGCGCCTCGAACGACTCGTTGATGTAGGCCGGCAGATAGGTCTGGACGTTGATCGTGACGGCGTTGCCGTGGCGACTATTGAAGACCGTGACATGGCCGGTCGCGGTGACGCCGAGCTGGATCGCCTTCGCCTTGACCGTGCCGCTGCCGATCTGCGAGCCCTTCGGGCAGCGTCTGACGTTGCCGTGGAAGCGCTCGGTCCGCTTGGCGCTGCACGACGGGAACAGGCGTCCGTTCGTGCCGGCGTGATCGGGGAACCAGACGACGGCCTTGCGGATCGTGAACGGATCCGCACCGGGCGTGTCGGTCGAGAAGTGCGCGTGGACGTGGAGGACGGCCGGCGTCACCCCGCCTCCGTCCAGCCTGGTGAGATGCGCGTCGCCGCGCAGCTCCACAACCGGCGAGGCGGCCTGTGCCCCCGCAGTGGTGCACAGGCCGCCAACCGCGCCGGCGATGACCAGCGCCTCAACAATCCGCTTCATGGCACGCTCCTGTCCGTATGCGAGGAGTGTCGATTCCACGGGCGCCGACCGCCACGGGGCGGGCACCCGGAGATCGACCCTGAGATGCGATGAGCGCGCTGCTGGAGCGTGAGCGGGAGCTGGCGGAGCTCGATGCGGCGATCGCCGCCGCGCGCGCCGGCGACGGCTCGCTCGTCGCGATCGAGGCAGCCGCCGGCCTCGGCAAGACGCGCCTGCTGCACGCCGCGCGCGAGCGCGGGGACACGGCCGGGATGCGTGTGCTCGCCGCGCGCGCGACGGAGCTCGAGCGCGACTTCCCCTTCGCGCTCATGCGCCAGCTGTTGGAGCCGGCGCTCGCGCCGCTCGACGCGAGCGTCCGCGAGGCGCTGTTCGAGGGTGCAGCCGGAGCGGCGCGCGGCGCGCTGGGATTCGGACGCGAGGAGGCGACTCCCGAGACCTTCGCCGTCCTGCACGGCATCTACTGGCTGGCGGCGGCGCTCGCCGATCAGCGCCCGCTGCTGCTGGCGGTCGACGACGCGCACTGGTCCGACGCCGCCTCGCTCGACGCGCTCGCCTTCCTGCTGCCGCGGCTGGAGGAGCTGCCGCTGCTGCTCGTGCTCGCCTGCCGCCCCGACGAGGCCGGGGCGCACAGCAGCCTCGCACGGATCGCGACCGACCCGCTCGCGCGCCGGCTCACGCCGGGGGCGCTCAGCTCAACGGGCGCGAGCACGCTGCTCGCCGAGCAGATCGGCCAGCCGCCCGAGCCCGTCTTCGCCGCGACCTGCCACGAGGTCAGCGGCGGGAATCCGTTCCTGCTGTGTGAGCTGGCGCGGACGCTCGCAGCCGAGCAGATCAGTCCCGCCGCCGCGCAGGCGCCGCGGGTGCGCGAGCTGGTGCCCGAGCGCGTCAGCCGCACCGTGCAGGTGCGACTCTCGCGCCTCTCCACCGTCGCGCAGGCGGTCGCAAAAGCCGTCGTGGTGCTGGGCGACGACGCCGACGGCCAGCTCGTCGCCGCCTTCACCGAGCTCGACGAGGCGCTCGTCGCGCGCGCCGCCGACGAGTTGCGCGGCGCCGCGATCCTGGACGCGGACGCGACGCTGCGCTTCATCCATCCGTTGGTGCGCACTGCGCTCTCCGGCGAGCTGCCGGCCGGCGAGCGCGCCGCCGCCCACGCCCGCGCAGTCGTGCTGTTGCGCGCCCGCGGCGCGAGCGCACAGCAGCTCGCCACGCACCTGCTCGCAACGGATCCGCGCGGCGAGCGCGCCGCCGCCGAGGCGCTGTTGGAGGCGGCCCGGGCGGCGCTTTCAACCGGCGCCCCGCGCTCGGCGGCCGCCTACCTGACCCGCGCGCTGCGAGAGCCGGCGCCGGAGGACCTCCGCCCCAGAGTGCTCAGCTCGCTGATCACCGCCGGCATCCGCGCATCCGACCCGGAGCTGTTCGCGAGCGCTCTGCCCGAGGTGCTGAGCGCACTCGAGGACGATCCCGCGCTGCGTGTGCGCTGGGGCGGGAAGCTGACGATCTGGATGATCCTCAACGGTCGCGGCGCCGACGCGCCGCCGCTGATCGAGCGTGCGATCGCGATCGCCGACGAGCAGGGCGACGCCGAGGCCGGCTTCCGACTGCAGGCGCAGTTGAACCTGCTCGCCCGCCGGTCCCTCCCGGCCGCGCGTGCGCGCCTGCTGCCATACGTCGATCGGATTCCGGCCGACAGCGCGAGCGGGCGCCTCGCCGCCGCGCTCGAAGCCGAGTGGCATGCCTACGACGGCACCGCGGAGGACGCGATCGCGGCCGCACGGCGAGCGCTCGCGCACGACGGCCGGATCTTCATTGAGCAGCCGGAGTTCTTCGCGCCGGGCCGGCCGGTGCTCGTGCTGCGCTACGCCGACCGGCTCGACGAGGCGCAGCGTGCCGCCGACTGGGCGCTCGCGTACGCACGTCAACGCGGCGCGACGCCTGAGCTGGTGGCGGCGCTGTGGATGCAGGGATCGCTCGCGTGCTCGCGCGGAGACCTCGCCGCCGCCGAGACAGACGTGCGTCACGCGCTCGAGATCGCCCGCCTGGGCCAGCTGTGGGCCGGCGAACTGCTCATGCGTGCACTGCTCGCGGGAGTGCTCGTCATGCGCGGCGAGCTCGACGCTGCCGAGCAGGAGATCGAGGCAGGCGGCCTGACGGGGCACATCCCGGAGGTGTTCCTGTACTCGATCGTGCTGGCCTCACGCGGCCAGCTCCGGTATGAGCAAGGGCGGCTGGAGGAGGCGGCAGCCGACCTGCTCGAGCTGGACCGCCTCTCGAAGGGCTGGGGCGCGATTGGGGCGGCGGCGCCCCCAGCGCGCATCTGCGCGGCGCGCGTGCTGGTCGCGCTCGGCGAGCGCGAGCGCGCGCATGCGAAGGCGCAGGCGGCGCTCGCGCACGCGCGGCACTGGGGCGCGCCGACGCTGCAGGGCTACGCGCTGCGCACGGTGGCGATGACGGTGAACGGGGCCGAGCGCCTCGCCACGCTGGAGGAGGCGGTCGCCATGCTCGAGGGCTCCCCCTCGCGGCTCGAGCTGGCCGAGGCGCAGGCTGATCTCGGCGCCGCGCTGCGCCGCAGCGGGCGCCGCACGGACGCACGCCCGCCGTTGCGCGAGGCGCTCGCACTGGCGCGCCGCTGCGGTGCGTCGGGGCTCGCTCGTCGCGCCTACGACGAGCTGGCCGCAACCGGGGAGCGGGTTCGCCGCTATACGCCGATCGGCGTCGAGTCACTCACCCCGAGCGAGCGGCGCGTCGCGCAGATGGCGGCGAGCGGCATGACGAACCGCCAGATCGCGCAGACGCTGTACGTGACTATCAAGACGGTCGAGACGCATCTCGCCGCCGTCTACGACAAGCTCGGCATCCGTTCGCGCCGCGAGCTGCCCGCGGCGCTGGAGGTGGGGCGGGCGGGAGTCGAACCCGCACGTCCGTAAGGACAGTCGCTTTTGAGGCGACCGCGTCTGCCATTCCGCCACCGCCCCGGGTGACGTGTTTCAGTCTACGGCGCTGAGGAGCGCGAGCAGCTGCTCGGCGAACGCGGGGGGCGCGGCGAGCAGGCCGGCGGGCAGCTCGCCGTCCGCCGGCAGCTCATGCAGCTCCAGGCCGGCGCGAGCGCACAGCAGCGCACCGGCCGCCACGTCCCACGCCTTCACGCCGCGCTCCCAATAGGCGTCGCAGCGCCCGAGCGCGGTCCACGCGAGATCCATCGCGGCACTGCCGCCGCGCCGCACGTCGCGCACGCGCGGCAGGACTCGCCGGAGCGCCTCGGCCTGCCGTTCGCGTATGCCGGCGTCGTAGGCGAAGCCGGTCGCGACGAGCGCGACGTCGAGCGTCGCCGCGCGTGGGCGAGCGCCGTCTCCGACCGTCGTCGGCGCCCCGTCGCGCAGCAGCGGTCCCGAGCGCGTCGCGGCGACCTCCTCGCCGCGCAGCGGGTCGAGCACGACGCCGGCGATCGTCCCATCGGCGTCCTCGGCGGCCACGCTGACCGACCATTGCGGATAGCCGAAGAGGTAGTTGACGGTCCCGTCGAGCGGATCGACGACCCAGCGCACGCTGCCTGCCCCGCCGGCGGCGGAGCCGACCGTCTCGCCGCCCTCCTCGCCGAGGATCGCGTCGCCCGGCCGCCGCTGCGACAGCAGCGCGCGGATCGCCGCCTCGGCCGCGCGGTCGGCGTCGCTGACGGGATCGGTCGCGGTCGTCTTCGTCGCAAGGCCCTCGACCGCGTGCTCGTAACGCGCGAGCAGCTCGACCGCGGCGGCTTGCGCGGCGGCCCGTGCGACGTCGAGCAGCTCCGCTTCGAAGCCCGGCAGCTCGCTCACGCGGCGAGCGGGGGACGCCGGTCGGCCCACGGCCGCGCCGCCTCGAGCTGGGCCGAGAGCGAGAACAGGGTCGCCTCGTCGTGCGGCCGACCGACGAGCTGCACCGCAAGCGGGACGCCGCTCGGCGTGAAGCCCGCCGGGACCGACGCGGCCGGCTGCCCGGTGATGTTCCACGCCGGCGTGTAGGGCGTGTAGCGGCCGACGCCGTTGAACGTCCAGATCGCGCCGCGGCTCTCGTATCTGCCGATCGGCAGCGGCAGCCCGGCTGTGCCGGGCGTCATCAGCACGTCGTGGTCGCGCAGCAGGCGGTTGAGCCGCTCGGCGGTCGCGGACTCGTGCGCGCGCGCCCGCTCCACCACCGCGTCCGGCAGCATCCGCCCCATCCGCGCCATCGCGCGCGTGCGGCGCTCCAGCCGACGCGGATGCGCGGTCGCGGCGGCGTCCTCCGCGATGCCGCGCAGATAGCGCGGGACGAGATCGCCGAGCAGGTCGGCGTAGGGGATCTTGGTCTCCTCGACCGTGTGGCCGAGCGAGCGCAGCAGCGCGATCGTCTCCTCGAACGCAGCGCGCTGCTCCTTCGCGAGCGGCGCGAACAGCGCGTTGTTCGTCGCGCATGCGATCCGCAGCTTCCCGGGCTCGCGCGCCGCGGCCTCGACCCAGGTCCCCGGCGCGTCGCTCTCGAAGCGATCGGCGACGACATCCCACCACAGCGCCGTGTCGCGCACCGAGCGCGTCACGCAGCCAACGTGCGTCAGGCCCTGCCAGGAGATGTCATACGGGGCAGTCGGGATGCGGCCGCGCTGGCCCTTCAGCCCGAACAGCGCGCAGCAGGAGGCGGGGATGCGGATCGAGCCGGCGCCGTCGCTCGCGCTCGCCGCGCCGACCAGGCCGGCCGCGACGGCGGCGGCCGACCCGCCGCTGGAGCCGCCGGGCGAGCGGTCGAGCGCCCACGGGTTGCGCGTGATCCCCCACGTGGCGGACTCCGTGAAGGGCCACTGCATCAGCTCCGGCACGTGCGTCTTGCCGAGCACGATCGCGCCCGCAGCGCGCAGGCGCCGGACGACCTCGGCGTCCGCGCTCGCAGGACGGTCCTCGGCGCTCGAGCCTTTGCAGGTGACCTCGCCGGCGACGTCGGTGTCGTCCTTGACCAGGATCGGCACGCCGAGCAGCGGGCGCTCGTCGCCGGCGCCGCGCCGGCCGGCGGCCTGGTCGGCCTCGGCGAGCGCGCGCTCGGCGAACACGACGCGGACCGCGTTCAGCTGCGGATCGATGCGGGCGATCCGCTCGAGCGACAACTCGACCAGCTCGCGCGGGGAGACCTCGCCCGCGCGCACCAGCTCGGCCTGCCTTGCGATGCCGGCGAATGCGAGATCTATGCGGTCCATGGCGGCGGAGCGTACCGGCCGGTAGGGCGGCGATGACTCAGCCGAGCACCGGCATCACGGTCGAGGCCGGCCGCACGGCCATCTCGCGCCGCGCGGCGAGCCGCTCCAGCATCACAGCGGTGTCCGCGAAGGCGACGCCGGTGAGGTGGTGCTCGCGCGCCGCGAAGTCGGCGACGATCGCGGTCACGGCGGCGGCGTACGCGTCGCGCTCGCCGACGGCGAGCGCGTGCAGCGCGTCGGCCGTGCGATTGAACGCCGCGTCGTCGCTCGCGCGCATGCCCTCGACCGCCGAAAGCGCGACCTCATCGTCGCCCTGGATCGTCGCGGCGAGCGCGAGCGCGTAGCAGCTCGACGGCGAGTCGCAACCGGCGTCCTCGAGCGCCTCGCGCACGTACGCGGCCGCGTGCCCGCCCTCACCCGACAGCACCGACGCCTTGAGCAAGCCGATCAGGCGTCCGAACGCGCGCGGGCCGGCCGCCTCCCACGAGCCGCGGTAGCGCTCGGCGGCCTCACCGAAGAGTGTGCGCGACCGCGCCGCGTCACCGCGCAGCAACGCCTGCTGGGCGCCCCGCTCCAACCCGATCGCCTCTCGCAGGAGCTGCTGGTCGTCCATCGCGGGCGAACGTAACAGACGTATGCGGTAGACGACCGATGGAGCTGCGGCCCTGAGGGTCGCTACGCGTCGTCGCCATCGCGCGCCGGGCGCGACGCCCACAGGCCGCCGGAGCCCGGGCCCGGCAGCGGCTCGGTCGGCGGCTCGTCGCGGGGCCGGCCAGGAACGCTCGGCTCGGGCGGCAGCTCGCGCCGCGGGCGCAACCCGGCGGCGACCGCGGCGGCGCCGACCAGCAGCAGCGCCAGCGGCCAGAACCACAGGCTCGCCCCGCCGGCGCCCGGGATCGCCGCGTACAGCACGAACAGCAGCAGCACGAGTGTCCCGAGATACGCCGGGCCCGGCTCTCTGTCCACGCACGCATACGCGATCAGGCCGAGCCCCGCGGCCAGCAGCACGAGCTTCCAGCCCGCGCCGGGCGCGCCCTCCGGCGCGCCGAGGAAGCCGAGCGGCGCGAACAGCGCGGCGAAGAAGGTGACGCCGAGCACGACAATCGCCACGCCGGCCGCGTCGACCAGATAGACCGACTCGCGGTGCCGCCGCTCGCGCCATGCGAGGGCGGCCAGCACGAAGGCGATCGCGAGCGCCAGCAGCATCCAGCGCAGCGTCGAGGGTCCTTTCGGGGAGAACGCCCAGTCGACGAACGCGAGCACCGCGACGGTGCCGGCGAGCGCCGCGACGAACGCGCACACCGCGCTGCGGTAGACGTGAGCGATCCAGGCGGCGCCGAGCGCCACGATCAGGAAGATCCAGGTCAGCGAACCGGTCGTGTTCAACGGCTCGTCGGCGCCGAGCACCTGCGCGAGGCGCGCGAGCGTGACGAAGCCGAGCGCCTGCCCGGCGAGCAGCAGCACCTGCTGATAGGAGCGCGGCCGCTCGCCTTCGCGCGGTGCGAGCAGGCCCATGCCGAGGATCAGCGCGCAGCCGAGCGCGCTCGTCACCAGGAGGACGCCCGTCCCCCATGGCCCGTTCATCCGCGCGTTGATCAGCAGCACGCCGAGCGCGAGCGGCACGGCGCCGGCGGCGATCAGGTCGCCGCGGTGCGGATGCGGCGTCAGCGCTGCGCGGGCCCGCTCGACACGTGCGCTCAGGTCGTTCGGCTCGGCCATGTGCGCGCCAGCCTAACGCGCGTGGCCGCCGCCACGAGCTGGCCTTCGCCGGGCGCGGACGCGTCTCGTACCATCGGCCGCGATGTCCGACGACGAGCCGACCTCACCTCCCGCGCTGCGCGCCTCTGACGCCGAGCGCGAACGGACCGCAACGCTGCTGCGCGACCACGCCGCCGCGGGGCGGCTGACGCCGGAGGAGCTCGACGAGCGGCTCGACGCCGCATACGCCGCGCGCACCGTCGGCGAGCTGGCGGCGCTTGCGCACGACCTGCCGGCGCTCGACGCGCCAGCGCCGCGACGCCCGCGCGTGCTGGACCGCCCCGGCCCGCGCGAGCGTGCGGTGCATGCGATCGGCGTCGTCGTGCTCGTCAACGTCGCCTGCAATGCGATCTGGCTGGCGACCGGCGCCGACGGGTCGTGGTGGCCGAAGTGGGTGCTCATCGGCACCGCGCTCCAGCTCGCGTTCCGGCTGTGGGCGCTGCTCGGGCCGGGCGCCGACCCGCGGCGCGACGAGGCGCGCCTCGGCCGGGGCGGCGTGCGCCCGCCCGGCGATCGCTAGCCTCGCGCCAGCCCGCCAACCGCCGAACCGGGAGGCCTCCCATGGCGCTCGTCGAGACCGAGGACCGCGGCGCGGTCCGCCACCTGATCCTCAACCGCCCCGAGAAGCGCAACGCGATGCACGGCGAGCTCGTGCTGGCGATCGGCGCGGCGCTGAAGGAGGCGTCGGTCGCGCCGAACGTGCGCTGCGTCGTGCTGCGCGGCGCCGGCGCGATGTTCTCCTCCGGGATGGACTTCGCCGCACTCGGCGGCCTGGCGGACGAGCCCGCGAACCTGCGCGCGTTCCGTCGCGAGGTCCTCGACGCCTGGAACGTCGCCGAGGAGATGACGAAGCCGGTCGTCTGCCAGATCCACGGCGGCTGCATCGGCGGCGCGATGGAGCTCGCGCTCGCGTGCGACCTGCGCGTGATGGCGTCCGACGCCCTGATCGGGATGCCCGAGACGCGCGTCGGCCTGATACCCGACGTGGGCGGCTCCTCGCGCCTGCCCGCCGTCGTCGGCCTGGGCCGCGCAAAGGAGCTGATCATGACCGGGAAGCTGATCGGCGCCGAGGAGGCCGAGCGGATCGGGCTCGTGAACCGCGTCGCATCGCCGGAGGAGCTGGAGGCGGCGACGCAGCAGCTGGTCGACGAGCTGCTCGCGTGCGCGCCGCTGGCGGTCGGGCTCGCGAAGCGGGTGATGGACGCGGCCGCGAAGCCGGCGCTGGCGGCGACGCTCGAGCAGGAGGTCGCGGCGCAGCAGCTGTGCGCGCAGTCGGAGGACTTCGCCGAGGGCGCGAAGGCGCTCGCGGAGCGGCGGATGCCGCAGTTCGCGGGGCGATAGCCTCCCCCGCCGCATGCCCAGCTCTCCCGTGACGATCGTCGGCGCAACCGGCGACCTCGGCTTCGGCCTCGCGCTGCGGCTCGCCGCCGCGCAGGTTCCGGTCGTGATCGGCTCGCGCGACGCCGACCGCGCCGCGGAAGCGGCCGAACGTGTGCGCGCGGCCGTCCCCGGCGCCGAGGCGCAGGGCCTCGCAAACCCCGACGCAGCGGCTGCCGCCGACCTCGTCGTGCTCTCCGTCCCGTTCGCCAGCCAGGCGACGACGCTGAGATCCATCAGAGACGGGTTGCGACCGGGCACCGTGCTGCTCGACGTGACCGTCCCGCTCGCAACCGCGATCGGCGGCCGTCCGACGCGCACGCTCGGCGTGCCGCAGGGCTCGGCCGCGCAGCAGGCGCAGGAGCTCGTCCCCGACGGCGTGGCCGTCGTCGCGGGCCTGCACACCGTCGCGGCCAGGCACCTTGCAGACCTCCACCACACGTTCGACGAGGACGCCCTGGTCTGCGGCGACGACACGGACGCGAAGGCGCGTGTGGTCGCGCTGATCGAGCGCATCCCCGGCCTGCGTCCGGTCGACGCCGGCAAGCTGGAGATGGCGCGCATCGTCGAGCAGCTGACCGCACTGACGATCGGCATCAACGTCCGCCACAAGGTCACCGCCGGCATTCGCATCGTCGGTCTGCCGAGCGCATGACCGCACCCGTCGTCGTGCTCGCCGGCGGCACCGGCGGAGCGAAGCTCGCGCGTGGCATGGCAGACGTGGCCGGAGGCGACGCGCTCGTCGTGATCGCCAACACGGCCGACGACGTCGAGCTCTACGGCGCGCACGTCTCGCCCGACCCGGACCTGATCACCTTCCACCTCGCCGACCGCATCGACGAGCGCGGCTGGGGCCTCGCCGGCGACACCTTCCACGTGATGGACGGCCTGCGCGCGCTCGGCCGCGAGGTGTGGTTCAACCTCGGCGACCGCGACCTCGCGATCGGGATCGAGCGCGCGCGGCGGCTCGCCGAGGGCGCGCGCCTGACGGAGGCGGTCGCCGAGCTCGGGCGCGCGTTCGAGATCCCCGGCCGCGTGCTGCCGATGTGCGACGAGCCGGTGCGCACGCGCGTGCGCGCGCACGCGCGCGAGTGGCCGTTCCAGGAGTGGATGATCCTCGGGAGAGGCGAGGGGCCGATCGAGGACGTCGCCTTCGACGGACTCGACGCCGCGCGCCCCACGCGCGAGGTGCTCGACGCGATCGCGCGTGCACGGGCGATCGTGATCGGCCCATCGAACCCGATCGTCTCGATCGGGCCGATCGTCGCGGTGCCGGGCATGCGCGAGGCGCTGCAGGCAGCTGCCGCGCCGGTCGTGGCCGTCAGCCCGATCGTCGGCGGCGCGGTGCTGAAGGGGCCGACGGCGGCATGCCTCGCGTGGGCCGACCAGCCGGCGAGCACGGCCGGCGTCGCCGCGCACTACGGCGACCTGCTCGACGGGATCGTCGCCGACGAGCGGCTGCCGGGGGACACGGCGCTGCCGCTGCTGGAGACCGACCTGCTGATGGCCGACGGCGCCGGCCGCCAGCGCCTCGCGCGCGAGACGCTCGCGTTCGCGACCGCGCTCGCCGGCTGAGCGCCGCGGGCGGTCCAGCGGATACGCTCCGGCGCCGATGCAGACCGTCGCGATCCTGCCGGTGAAGCGGTTCTCCAGCGCGAAGCGCCGCCTTGAGGGCGCGCTCGCGAGCGGCGCCCGGCGCGCGCTCGCCGAGGCGATGTTCAGCGACGTGCTGACGGCGCTGCGGCGCGTGGACGCGATCGACGAGATCCTCGTCGTCAGCGCCGACCCGGGCGCGCAGCGGATAGCGGAGGGCTACGGCGCCCGCGCGATCGACGACCCGGCCGAGAGCGGGCAGGATCAGGCGGTCGCGCGCGGTGCGGGCCTCGCGCGCGAGCTCGGCGCCGCGCAGGTGCTGTGCCTCGCCGGCGACTGTCCGCTGATCGACCCGCTTGAGCTGGAGACGCTGCTGGGCAAGCCGCGCACGGCCGAGCGCTTCGTCGTCGTCGTGCCGGACCGCCACGGCACCGGCACGAACGGACTGCTGCTGTCCCCGCCCGACGCGATGGACCCGCGCTATGGCCCCGGCAGCTTCGCCCGCCACCTCGAGCTGGCGCAGGCCGCCGGCGCGCCGGCCGAGGTCGCGGAGATCGCCTCGATCGGGCTCGACGTCGACACGCCCGACGACCTCACCGCGCTGCAGGAGCGGCTCGCCGCCAGCCGCGGCGGCGCCGCCCACACGCGCGGCATGCTGCACCAGCTGCAGCGCACGAGCGCCGGCCGATGAGCGCGCGCGCATGCTGACCGCCCGCGCGGTCGAGGGCCTGCCGGAGATCGCCGCCGGCACAGACCTTGCCGCGCTGATCGCCTCGTCCGCCGTCGAGCTGCACGATCGCGACGTGGTGGTCGTGGCGCACAAGGCGGTCTCGAAGGCGGAGGGACGCGTGCGGCGGCTCTCGGAGGTGACGCCCGGCGAGCGGGCGCTCGAGCTGGCCGCCGCGCACGACAAGGATCCGCGGCACGTGCAGGTCGTGCTCGACGAGACGGCGGAGCTGCTGCGTGCGGAGCGCGGCGTGCTCGTCTGCGTCACCCGCCACGGCTTCGTGTGCGCGAACGCGGGCGTCGACGCCTCGAACGCGGCGGACCCGGACACGCTGATCCTGCTGCCGCAGGATCCCGACGCCTCGGCGCGCACGCTGCGCAAGCGGCTGCGCGAGTGCAGCGGCGCGGCGCCGGCGGTCGTGATCACAGACTCGTTCGGGCGCGCATGGCGCCACGGCCAGACGGACGTCGCAATCGGTGTCGCCGGGCTTGCGCCGCTGGAGGACTGGCGCGGGCGCGCCGACGGCGCCGGGCGCCAGCTGCGCGCGACGTGGATCGCTGTGGCCGACCAGCTCGCGGCCGCTGCCGATCTCGCACGTGGCAAGGACTCGCGCCAGCCGGTGGTGATCGTCTCCGGCCTCGACCGCCACGTGCTCCCCGCCGGCGACGACGGCCCCGGGGCCGCCGCGCTGCTGCGACCGGCGAGCGAGGACCTGTTCCGCTGATACGGTCGCCTGGCCATGCAGCCAGACGACGCGCGCTTCCCTGCGGTCGGCCCGGACGCCGGCCATTACGAGAGCTTCTACCTGAAGTGCGGTGACGCGGCGAGCCGGCGCGCGCTGTGGCTGCGCTACACGGTCCACAAGCGGCCGGGCGCGGCGCCGGTCGGATCGTTGTGGGCGACGCTGTTCGACGAGCAGGGCCCGCACGCGGCGAAGCTCTCGCCGCCGCCCGAGCAGCTGGGCGCCGGCGGGCGAGACTGGGTGCGGATCGGCGAGGCGCGCATCGGCTCGGACGGCTGCTCCGGCGCGATCCCCGAGCTGGCGGCATGGGAGCTGCGCTTCGACGGCGGCGAGCAGCCGTTCCCCTACCTGCCCAGCGGCTGGATGTACACGGCGAAGCTGCCGCGCACGAAGGCGCTGAGCCTGCGCCCGGCGGTGCGCGTGAGCGGCACGGTCACGGTGAGAGGCCGCACCGCGGAGCTCGACGCCTGGCCCGGGATGGTCGGCCACAACTGGGGCGCCGAGCACGCGGAGCGCTGGATCTGGCTGCACGGGACGGACTTCGCCGGGCAGGCCGACGCGTGGATCGACGCGACGATCGGGCGCATCAGGGTCGGCCGGTGGACGACGCCGTGGGTCGCCAACGGCTGCCTCTCGCTCGACGGCGTGCGCCACCGTCTCGGCGGCATCGGCAAGACGCGCGCGGTGAAGGTCGACGAGCGGCCCGAGCGGGCGACGTTCACGCTGCCCGGCGACGGGCTCGCTGTGCGCGGCGAGGTGTCCGCCCCGCGCGCCGACGTCGTCGGCTGGGTCTACAGCGACCCGGCTCCAGGCTCGCAGCACCACACCGCCCACTGCGCGATCGCCGATATGACGCTCACGGTGCTGCGCCGCGACCAGCCGCCGCTCGCGCTGACGGTCAGCGGCGGCGCCACGTACGAGCTCGGGATGCGCGAGCAGGATCACGGCATCCCGATCCAGCCGTTCGGCGACCCGTAGGATCTGCGATGGCCTGGCCGTCAAAGGATCCTGACGCCTGCATGCAGCCGGACACACCCCCCGGCGCGGCAAGACGCCGACCGCCCTAGTAGGTATTGGCGAAACCCGCGTGAGCTGCTGGCGGATGCCGGACCGAGCGGGGCGAGGACGCAGGGAGGCGGCAATAGCAGCGCTATTGCGCCGACTGAGGACGATGCATCCGCGATGTGTCCGGCGCCGCCAGACGCCGCGGGGGTTTCGCCAATCCCTACTAGCGACGAAGCCCGGTCGCGAGCGGAACGCCGAGCTGGCCAAGCGCTCGGCGCACACGTCTGTCGAACGTCGCCACAGTCGCCTGGTGCGCCTCGGCGGTCGCGATCGCGAAACCATCGGCGAGGCTGATTCCCATGCCCCGATGGCGCGCCGCGTCGCGTGCGATCGGCGGGGTCGGCGCGACGAGCCGGACGCCGAGCACAGCGATCGCGTCGGTAGCGGCGCGCAGCGTGCGCTCGTCCTCGGCAGGCCGCACGAGCGCTTCGGCGTAGTTCACGGTCGAGAGCAGCAGCGGCTCGTCGCCGTCGATCAGCTTCAGCAGCGCTTTCGCGGCCGCTCTGTGGTGCGCGTCATCGCGATCGAGCGCCGCGATCACGACGTCCGTGTCGAGGACGCAGCCGCTCACGCACGCTCGCCTGCCCGCAAGCGTTCGAGGTAGCCGGGCTCGTACAGGCCGGAGAAGACCCCGAGGGCCTCAGCCGGATCGCGCGGAATCCGTTCGACCACGATCCGGTCGGGACCGTCCGCCTCGATTCGCACCTCGTCGCCGGGCTTCAGCCCGGCCAGCTCGAGGCTCTCGACCGGGAGCGTGACCTGATGCTTGCTGGAGATGCGCGGCATGGCCTTTACCGTAGTGTAAAGGCGCACGCGCTACTCCGTCAGCGCCGTCCCCATCGCGTGGAAGCCGCCGTCGACGTGGACGATCTCGCCGCTGATCGCGCGCGACCAGTCGGACAACAGAAAGCAGATCGTCTTCGCGACCGGCAGTGGATCGGTCACGTCCCAGCCGAGTGGCGCCTGGCGGCCCCATGCGTCGGCGAGGCGCTCGAAACCAGGGATCCCGCCGGCGGCGACGGTCTTCAGCGGACCCGCCGAGACGAGGTTCACGCGGATCCCGTGCGGGCCGAGGTCGCGCGCGAGGTAGCGCGACGTCGACTCGAGCGCGGCCTTCGCGACGCCCATCCAGTCGTAGATCGGCCAGGCAACGGTCGCGTCGAAGTCGAGCCCGACGATCGAGCTGCCGCGGTCCATCAGTGGCAAGAGCGCGGCGCCGAGCTGCTTCAGCGACACGGCGCTCGTCTCGAACGCGTTGATCGCCGACGACGCCGGCGTGTTGAGGAAGTTCCCTCCCAGCGCGTCCTCGGGTGCATACGCGACCGCGTGCAGCACGCCGTCCACCCCGCCCCACCACTGCCGCAGCTGGTCGACGAGCGGCGCGTAGTGATCGGGCTCGTTGACGTCGAGCTCGAGCACCTCCGGCGTTCTCGGCAGCCGCGCCGCCGCGCGCTCGGTGAGCCGTCTCGCGCGGCCGAAGCCGGTCAGCACGATCTCCGCGCCGCAACGCTGCAGCTGCTCCGCCGTCGCGAACGCGATCGAGTCCTTCGTGATGACGCCCGTGACGAGGACGCGCTTGCCGGCGAGGTCCATCGAGCTCACGCGATGAAGGCGCCCGCGCGCCGCTCGTCCATCGTCGCCAGCGCCCACGCGAGCCGCCCGCGGGTCGCATGCGGCTCGATCACCTCGTCGACGAAGCCGGCCGCGGCTGCAACATCCGCGCCGAGGTGCTCGTCGGCGTAGGCGGCCGCCAACCGCGCTCTCTCGGCGGCCGGGTCCTCCGCGGCTGCCAGCTCACGACGGTGGATGATGCCCACCGCCGGCTGCGCGCCCATCACGCCGATCTCCGCCTGCGGCCACGCGAACACGAGATCCGCGCCGAGGTCCTTCGAGTTCATCGTGATGAAGGCGCCGCCGTAGGCCTTGCGCAGCACGACGGTCACGCGCGGCACGGTCGCCGCCGCAAACGCGCGCACGAGGCAGGCGCCGAAGCGGATCACGCCGGCCTGCTCCTGCCGCGTCCCCGGCATGAAGCCGGGCGTGTCGACGAGCACGACCAACGGGATCCCGTACGCGTCGCACGTCTCGACGAATCTCGCGCCCTTCTGCGAGGACTCGGCGTCGAGCACGCCGCCCATGTAGCGCGGCTGGTTCGCGATCACGCCGACCGGCCGCCCGTCGATGCGCGCGAAGCCGGTCACGATCGAGCGCGCCCATCTCGACTGGATCTCCAGCAGCGAGCCGCCGTCGACGATCCCGGCGATCGCGTCGCGCACGTCGTAGACCTTGCGCGGATCGTCGGGCACCGCCGCGCCCGGGTCAGCCAGCTCCGGCTCGACCGCGAGCGTGCGCGGCAGGCCCGACTCGCGGTTCTGTGGCAGGTAGGAGAGCAGGCGGCGCGACAGCAGCGCGGCACCGCGATCGTCCTCGACGACGAGGTCGCAGACGCCGTTGCGCTCGTGCACCTTGTGGCCGCCAAGCTCCGCGGCGCTCACGTCCTCCCCCATCACGTCCTTCACGACGCCGGGGCCGGTGAGGAACATCGCCGCCTGCTCGGTCATCACGACGAAGTCGGTCAGCGCGGGCGAGTAGCAGCCGCCGCCCGCCGAGAGGCCGCCGATGATCGATATCTGCGGGACGATCCCGCTCAGCGCGACGTTGTGGCGGAAGATGCGCCCGTAGCCGCCGAGCGCCGCCGTCCCCTCCTGCATGCGCGCGCCGCCGGACTCGATGAAGCCGACGACCGGCACCCGCGAGCGGCCGGCGAGCGACAACACGCGGTTGATCGTGTCGGCGTGCGCGGCGCCGAGCGAGCCGCCGAGGTAGGAGGCGTCCTGGGCGTAGCAGGCGACCGGGCGCCCGTCGACGCGGCCGATCCCGCCGACGACGCCATCGCCGGCGCGGGCGCGCGCGCCGAGCTTCGGCGACATGACGCCGGAGCGGATCGGCTCGAAGGTGCCTGCGTCGCACAGCAGCTCCAACCGCTCGTGCGGGGTGAGGCGCTCCGTCGCGGTGGCTTCCAACACGCTCATGCGGCGACCCCTTCCAAACAGAGAACGACGTTGTGGCCGCCGAACCCGAACGAGTTCGACAGCGCGACCGGCCGCTGGGCCTTCGGCTCCAGCGGACGGGCGCTCAGTGGGACGAAGTCCAGATCCAGCGCCGGATCGGGCTGCTCCAGCCCGAGCGTCGGCGGCAGCACCCGCTCGCGCAGCGCACCGAGCGTCGCGATCGCCTCGACGGCGCCGGCGGCGCCGAGCAGGTGCCCGATCGAGGACTTCAGCGACGAGACCGGCGTCGTGCGGGCCGTCTCCTCGCCGAACGCGAGCTTGATCGCGGTCGTCTCGGAGGCGTCGTTGAGCGGCGTCGAGGTGCCGTGCGCGTTGACGTAGTCGACCTGCGACGCGTCGCGGCCCGCGTCGCGCAGCGCGATGCGGATCGCCTCGGCGGCGTGCCTGCCCTCCGGCTCGGGCGCCGTCAGGTGGTACGCGTCCGAGGTCGAGCCGTAGCCGAGCACCTCGCCCAGCACGGTCGCGCCGCGCGCCTGTGCCGCCTCGGCCTCCTCCAGCAGGAGGATGCCGGCGCCCTCGCCCATCACGAAGCCGTCGCGGCGCGCGTCGAACGGACGCGAGATGCCGGTCGGCGACAGCGCGCCCGCCGCCTCAAACGACGCGCGCGCGAGCGGCGTGAGCGTCGCCTCGCCACCGCCGGTGAGCACGGCGTCCGCGTCGCCGTACTGGATCATCCGCGTCGCAACCCCGATCGCGTGCGAGCCTGCGGCACACGCCGACGCGACGCTGAACGACTGGCCGCGCAGGCCGTAGCGCATCGACAGCGTCCCAGCGCCCGCGTTCGGCATGAACAGCGGGACCGACAGCGGCGAGACCGCCTTCGGCCCCTCGTCGCGCAACAGGTCGTGCTGATGCTCCAGCGAGCCGAGCCCGCCGATGCCGGTCGCGAGCACGCACGAGATGCGCTCGGCCGCGTACGGCAGCTCGTCGGACCAGCCGGCGGCCGCGAGCGCCTCGTCGCCCGCCGTCATCGCGAAGTGCGCGAAGCGGTCGGCGCGGCGGATCTCCTTCTTCGACAGGTGGTCGGTGGCGACGAAGTCGCGGCACGCGCCCTCGCCGTCGGCGATGCCGCTCTCGCCCGCGACCCAGCGTCGCAGCAGCACGTCGGCGCCGACACCCAGCGGGGTGACGGCTCCGACGCCGGTGATGACGACGCGACGGCGGCTCATTACGACGCCCGCGCCACCACGAGCTCGATCGCGTCGCCGACCGTCTTGAGGTTCTTCATGTCGTCGCCCTTGAGCTCGACGCCGTAGTCGTCCTCGACGATCTGCGCCAGCTCGACGAGGTCGAGCGAGTCGATGTCGAGCTCCTCGAACGTCGCCTCGCGGGTGACCTGCTCGATGTCGGGGCCGAAGGAGGCGAGCGCCTCGACGATGCGCGCCTCGACGGCCTCAGGGGTTGCGGTTGCCATGTGGGATGGGCTCCTTGGTGGTGTGGGTTCAGTCAGGCGGCCATGCCGCCGTCGACGGACAGGACAGAGCCGGTCACGTAGGACGCGGCGTCGGAGGCAAGGAAGCGCACGCAGGCCGCGACCTCGTCGGGAGTGCCGGCGCGGCGCGCCGGGATCGCCGACAGGAGGTCGCCGTTGAGGTCGGCGGTCATGTCGGTCTCGATCAGGCCGGGCGCGACTGCGTTGACTGTCACGCCGCGGCGCGCGACCTCGGCGGCGACGGTCTTCGTCATCGCGATCAGCCCCGCCTTCGAGGCCGCGTAGTTGGCCTGCCCGGGGTTCGCGCGCAGGCCGACGACGGAGGCGATGTTGACGATCCGCCCGAAGCGCGCCTTCAGCATCGGGCGCACCGCACGGCGGGTCGTGCGGAAGGCGGCGGTCAGGTTCGTGTCGAGTACGAGATCCCAGTCCTCGTCGCCGATCTGCGGCGCGAGCCCGTCGGCGCGCACGCCGGCGTTGTTGACGAGCACGAGCACCGGCCCGAACGTCTCCTCGAGCGTTGCGAAGCAGGCCTCGATCCGTTCGCCGTCGACCACATCGCCGCCCAGCGCCAGCGCGCGTCCGCCGGCCGCCTCGATCTCTGCGACGACGGCCTCGGCGCCGGCGGCGGAGCTGTTGTAGCCGACGCCGACGGCCCAGCCGTCCGCTGCCAGCCCGCGGGCGATCGCGGCGCCGATGCCGCGCGAGGCGCCCGTCACGAACGCGCAGCATTCGCGATGCTCAGGCATTCGCCGGCCCCCATTCGATCAGCGCGCCGCCCCACGTGAAGCCGCCGCCGAACGCGGCCAGCAGTACGCGTCTGCCGTCGCGCAGGCGCCCGTCGGCGCGCGCCACGTCGAGCGCGTACGGGACGGTCCCGGCGGACATGTTGCCGCTGCGCTCGATGCAGTCGACGACGCGCGCGGCATCGAGCTCCAGCCGCTCGCCGACCGCGCTGATGATGCGCCCGTTCGCCTGGTGGAAGACGAACAGGTCGACGTCGGCGAGCGTCAGCCCAGCCGCCGCAACGACCTCCTGCGTGACCTCCGACATGCGATTGACGGCATGCTTGAACGTCTCATGGCCGTCCATCTCGATCGTCGCGCCGCCTGTGCGCGCGAGATACAGGTGCTCCGGCGAGGTCGCGTCGTGGCGCAGCAGGACCGGCCCCACGCGGCCGGCACCCGGCGCGGTCGGCGCCAGCACCACAGCGCCCGCTCCGTCGGCGAACAGCATCGCGGTCTGCTTCGAGTCGTGGTCGGTGATGCGGCTGATGAAGTCGGCGCCGACGACCAGCACGCGCTCGGCGCGGCCGGTCTCGACATGCGCGGCGCCGATCGAGAGTCCCGTCAGGAAGCCGGTGCAGGCGGAGTTGACCTCGATCGTCCCGGCGCGCGGCGCGCCCAGCTCCCTGGCGAGCATCGCGGCGGCGTTCGGCATCCGCTCGTCGGGCGTGAGCGTGCCGACGACGACGAGGTCGAGCTCGGAAGCCTCGACGCCCGCGCGCCGCAGCGCATCGCGGCTCGCGGCCGCGGCGACCGCCGTCAGCGACTCGTCCTCGCCCGCATGGCGGCGCTCGCGGATGCCGGTGCGCGTGTAGATCCACTCGTCGCTCTTGCCGATCCGTGCGGCGATCTCGTCGTTGGCGACGGTGCGGCGCGGCAGGCAGGCACCGACCGAGAGCACGGCCGTGCCGCGCAGGCCAGCCGGGCCGAGGGACCGCAGCTGCTCACCGGCGGCGAGCGCTTCGTCAAGCATGGGCTGCCTCTGCCAGCTGCTCAGGGCTCAGCGCCTCGGCGTCGGGCACGGTGCGCTTGACGAGGCCTGTGAGGACGCGGCCCGGCCCGGTCTCGACGAAGCGCTCGACGCCCTGTGCGCGCAGCGCGAGCAGCGTCTCGCGCCAGCGCACCGGCATCGTCAGCGCGTCGGCGAGCCGTGCGCGCACATCGTCGAAGGCTTCGGTCGTGATCGAGCTGATGACCGTGACGGCGGGCGGGCGGAAGTCGATCTGCGCCAGCGCCGCCTCCAGCTCCGGCCGCGCGGCGGCCATGGCGGGCGAGTGGAACGCTCCGGTGACCGGCAGCGGGATCGCGCGCAGGCCGTGTGCGCGCGCCGCCTCCGCCGCCGTTTCGAAGGCGGCCTTCGCGCCTGACAGGACCACCTGGTTCGGCGCGTTGTCGTTGGCCACCGTCAGGCCGGCGCCGTCAGCGATCGCGGCGGCATGGTCGGCTGCGCCCTTGCCGAGCAGCGCGAGCATCGAGCCATCCCCGGCCTGCTCGCCCGACTCCTGCATCAGCCGCCCGCGCACGGCGACGAGCCGCAACCCGTCCTCGGCCGAGAGCGCGCCGGCGGCGACCAGCGCGGCGACCTCACCGAGCGAGTGGCCTGCGTGGGTAGTCCCGCTCACGCCGGCGGCGCGCAGCCGCTCGAAGCCGACGATGCTCGCGCAGTAGATCGCGGGCTGCGCGAAGCGCGTGCCGTCCTCGATCCGCTCGAACGGATCGTCGCCGACGACCTCGCACGCCAGCGCGAGCAGGTCCGGCCGCGCGGCGGCGACCTCGTCGCGCATCTCGGCGGTCTGGCTTCCCTGGCCAGGGAAGAGGAGTGCGGTGAGCGGCGGCACCGAGGGCATCGTTCGCCACCGCCTCGCGCATCACTACCTATGGAAACGCCCCTTCCCCCCGCTTGGGGGGCGATCTCAGCCCAGCAGCCCGATGCGCTGCGCGCGCTGGACTGCCTCGGCGCGGTTGCGCGCCTTGAGCTTGCGGTAGAGCGCGCTCGTGTGCTCCTTGACCGTGTGCGGCGAGAGGTAGAGCTGCGCGGCGATCTCGCGATTCGTCGAGCCGCCCGCGATCAGCGCCAGCACCTCCTGCTCGCGCTGCGAGAGCAGCGTGGAGGGCTGGTCGGACTGCGGCGGGAACATCGTCATCCCGAGCCCCACCATCCGCACCGCCATCGCAACGTCGTGCGCGCCCCAGTCCTTCGAGACGAAGCCGGAAGCGCCGGCCGCCTTCGCCGCCTGCGGCGAGATCCGCCCCGCGCCGGAGATCAGCAGCACACGCGTCTCGGGCGACTGCGCGCGGATCGTCTCGCACAGGTCCGCGCCCGACTCGCTGCCGAGGAACAGGTCCACCAGCGCGACGTGCGGGCGGTAGCGGGTCGTCAGCTCAAGCGCCTCGCCTGCATTCCGCGCTGCGAGGCAGCGCTCGACCCATGACTGCTCGCCGAGCAGCTGGCGGAAGCCCCAGTGGACGACGTCGTGATCGTCGACCACCAGCACGCGCAGGCGCCGCTCCTCGTTCACGCGGCCCCCTCGCGATCGTTGACGGGGACGACGAGCCGCACCCGCCAGCCGGCCGGCTCCGACGACTTGTCCGCGCCGAACTCGACGAAGCCGCCGTGCTGGAGCGCCTCGAACGCCGCCAGTCGCAGCCCCATCCCTGTGCCGCCGCCTTCGCCGCCGCCGACGCCGTCGTTGCGGACCTCGAGCGAGAAGGTGTCGCCGTCGTGGCCGACGGCCACGTCCACGCGCGTGGGCGCGGCGTGCTTGGCGGCGTTGCGCAGCGCCTCGCCGAGCACGCCCTGCGCAACGCCCTCCAGGCGCGGCGGCACCTCCACCCCGTCCGGCCAGTCGACGTGCACCGGCAAGCCGGTCTGGCGCGCGAGCCGCGGGATCTCGGCGCGCAGCGTCGTGCCGGTCTCGTACGCGACGGGCGCGAGCGGGCGCTCGAGCGCCGAGCGCAGATCCGCGAGCGCCTCCAGCATCTCCGTGCGGCAGCGTTCGCGCGCCTCGTCGGTGAGGGGCTGTTGCGCGCTCAGCGCGAGCGAGACGCCGAACAGCCGCTGCATCACGCGCTCGTGGATCTCGCGGGCCAGGTCGATGCGCTCGCCGAGCCGGCGCGTGCGCTCCTGCTGGCGCGTCGCGCGGCGTGCGGTCGCAGCCAGCGCCGCGGTCTTGCCGAGCGTCCACATCAGGTGGCGCTCGCCGTCGGCCAGCTCGAAGTCGCCGCCGCCGCGGTCGGCGGCGATGATGCCGTACTGGTGGCCGGCGGCCGCAAGCGGCGTGCAGACGAGCGAGGTGATGCCGAGCAGCGCCGCGTAGTCGCGCGGGACCTGTTGCTCGATCGCGTCGGAGTGCACGACGATCACGCGGTCCTCGATCAGCGCGCGCTGCGCGATCGGCGCCTGGTCGAGCGTCGGCCGCAATGCGGCCAGGCGCGTGTAGGAGATCCCGTGCGAGCCGACCGCGCGCACGCGCTGGCGGCCGACGTCATAGAGGAAGATCGCGGCACGCCGCATCGTCGTGAGGCGGCAGATCGCCTCGCAGATGCGGTGGTAGAACTCGCTGGAGGTCGTGTCGCTCTCGATCTCCGACAGGAGGTCGACGAACACCTCGAGCGGCTCGACCCCCGCGAACAGGCTCGTCTCCCGTGCCGGAGACGCCGGTTGCGCGGTACTCACGGTCGTCGATCGTACGCTGCGACCGGCGTCGGCGCCGGGACGCCCCCGGCGTCCAACCCCCCGGTCGGGGGGTCTACGCCGCCGCCGCGGCGAGCGGATGCTCGGCTCGGATGCCGTAGAGCGTGGTGCGCTCGGCGGCAGGGCGGCCGGCGGCGTGCGCGGCGGCGATCAGCTGCGACGGCTCGAGCTTGACCCCGTGGTAGCTGCCGGCGAGCCGGCTGATCGACTCCTCCATGAGCGTGCCGCCGAGGTCGTTGACGCCCCACGAGAGCGACTCGGTGGCGGTTTCGAGGCCCATCTTCACCCAGCTGGCCTGCACGTTGGGGATCGTGCGGCCGAGCGCGAGCCGGAAGACGGCGGTGTGCTTGAGGTTCTCCTCGCGGCTGATCTCCTGGACGCCGTGGGTGCGGCCGAGGAGCGTGTGGAACGGGATGAAGGAGAGCGGCACGAACTCGGTGATGCCGCCGGTGCGCTCCTGCAGCAGCCGAATCGTGCGCATGTGCTCGGCCAGCTCCCACGGCTCCTCGATGTGCCCGAACATCACCGTGCTCGTGCTCTTCAGCCCGGCGTGATGGGAGGCCTCGATCACCTCGACCCAGCGCGCGACCGGCAGCTTGTTCGGGCTGATGCGCTCGCGGACGCCGTCGTGCAGGACCTCCGCCGCCGTGCCCGGCGTCGAATCGAGGCCGGCGTCGCGCAGGCGCGCGAACAGCTCGGGCAGCGGGAGGCCGGAGATGTCCTGCATGTGCGCGATCTCCATCGGGCTGTAGGCGTGCAGGTGCAGCTCGGGCGCCGTGCGCTTGGCGAGCCGCAGCCACCCGAGGTAGTCCTCGAAGCTCCAATCCGGGTGGATCCCCGACTGGATGCACAGCTCGGTGGCGCCGAACGCGACGGCCTCGTGCACGCGCCGCACGAACTCGGCCTCGTCGTGCTCGTAGGCGTCCGGCGAGCGCTTGCCCTGCCCGAAGCCGCAGAACGCGCAGCCGACGGTGCAGACGTTCGAGATGTTGACGTTGCGGTTGACGACGAAGGTCACCGTCTCGCCGGCGAGATCGGCGCGCAGCTCGTCCGCCGCGACGCGGATCGCCTCGACCGCCTCCGGGCGCGTCTCGGCGAACAGGGCCGTCAGCTCCTCGCGCGAGAGCCAGCGGCCGTCGCGCGCCTTCTCGACCGCCGGACCGACGAGGTCCTGGTTGATCGCGAACGGCGCCTCCTGTCGCCCCGAGCCGCGCCGCGGGATGAAGCTCCAGTACCTCGCCTTGATCGTGTCGAGCACGCCCTGCGCCTGCCAGTCGGCGTCGATGTACTGGGGATAGACGCACAGCCGCTCGGTCAGCGCCACGCCGTCGGCCGCGAGCCGCTTGCGCACCTGGTGCGGGCTCGGGAACGGATGCTCCGGCGAGATGTGATCGCCGTTCTGTGAGAGCCCGCCGAGGTCGGTGGCGCCGGCTGCGACCAGCTCCGGCCACCAGTCGGCCAGGTTCGGCGGCACCTGCACCCCCACGTCGGGCATCAACTCGCGCGCGACCGCGATCAGCCGCTTCATCCCGTCGAGGTCGATCGGGCCAGCGCCGCCCTGAGCCCAGTCCGGGACCGGCACCTCTGGCCCCTCGCGCAACCCCGTGCGCCAGTACCGCTCCGCGGCGGCCGTCGCGATCTCCCCCGGCTCGCGGCCGTAATAGCGCTCGTGCGGGACGAAGTTCTGCAGGATCACCTCCTGCAGATGCCCATGCTCGGCGTGGACCGCCGCGAGCGCCTCCAGCGCCGCCACGCGATCCTGCTCCGT